>JABAOF010015632.1_pt7 | contig 17318 bp, 12 predicted proteins | sample 7062171 | NCBI WGS metagenome assembly JABAOF01 (sample SAMN14538628, study PRJNA623070) | marine sediment metagenome | biome: marine biome [ENVO:00000428]; feature: marine pelagic biome [ENVO:01000023]; material: deep marine sediment [ENVO:00002113] | place: India: Gulf of Khambhat ...
GTAAGTGAAGGAAATTACAAAATCGAGGATGTGATAGCAAAGGTGAACACTTCATCTGGCAAGAAAGATATCCAGATGCTTCAAAAATGGCCTGTTAGGATGGAAAGACATTTCGTGAAAAAGCTGGATCCAAAATTTCCTTTGATCACAGGCCAAAGAATATTCGATGCCTTCTTCCCAATATCAAAAGGCGGCACAGGAGCAATACCAGGAGGCTTTGGAACTGGTAAGACAGTAATGCAGCATCAGCTCGCAAAATGGTGCGATGCAGATATCATCGTTTATGTTGGCTGCGGTGAGAGAGGCAACGAGATGACAGATGTTCTTAGAGAATTTCCAAGACTGGAAGACCCAAGAACTGGTGAGCCCTTGATGAACAGGACTGTGCTAATAGCCAATACGAGTAATATGCCAGTAGCAGCTAGAGAGGCAAGCGTTTATACAGGAATAACAATTGCAGAGTACTACAGAGATATGGGTTACGATGTTGCCTTAATGGCAGATTCTACCTCAAGATGGGCAGAGGCTATGAGGGAAATCTCAGGTAGGTTGGAGGAGATGCCTGGTGAGGAAGGCTACCCAGCATATCTAGCATCCCGCTTGGCACAATTCTACGAGAGGGCAGGTATCGTTCAGGTCATTGGAAGCAAGGAGAAACTCGGTTCTATTACTGTGGTTGGTGCCGTGTCTCCTCCTGGTGGTGATTTCTCAGAGCCTGTGACTCAGAATACATTACGTATCGTCAAGGTATTCTGGGCATTGGATGCAGACCTTGCAGATAGAAGGCATTTTCCATCCATCAATTGGTTGAGGTCTTATTCACTTTACATTGAACATGTCAAGGATTGGTGGCAGAAGGATGTTGGTGGTGAGTGGCTCAATATGAGAAGAAGGGCCATGCAACTCCTTCAAAAAGAGAACGAGCTGCAGGAGATTATTCAGCTCGTCGGGCCGGATGCATTACCTCCAAAAGAGCAGGCTGTGCTTGAAGGTGCTAGGGCGATACGAGAGAACTTTTTGCAGCAGAACGCTTTTCATGAGGTGGATACATACTGTCCTGCAAAGAAGCAGTACGACATGATGCGAATAATGCTCGACTATTTCGATCTATTGAACAAGGCCATAGAGGATGGCATCATGATGGACAAGCTTAAAGGTATGAAATGCAGGGAGAGTATCGGGAGAATGGCCACCGTGCCTAATGAAAACTTCGAAGGACCTTTCAAGAGCATTGAGGATGAGATNNAAAAGCAAGGAATATACAACAGTTTCAGAAATTGCAGGGCCACTCATGGTCGTAGAAAAGGTTTCTGGTGTGGCCTTTGGAGAGGTGGTTAGGATTCGAGCTTCTGATGGTGGAGAAAGACTGGGACAGGTTTTAGAGGCGAGAACAAGTGTTGCAGTCGTTCAGGTTTTTGAAGGGACGAAGGGCTTAGACACTAAAGGTACATCTGTTAGGTTCATCGGAGAAACAATGAAACTTCCAGTATCCATGGACATGCTTGGCAGGGTGTTTGACGGAACAGGTAGGCCAATTGATGGCGGTCCTGAGATCATACCTGTTGAAAGACGGGATATAACAGGTCAGCCAATAAATCCATCTGCAAGGGAATATCCAAGGGAGTTCATAGAGAGCGGGATATCCACAATAGACGGTTTGAACACCCTGGTCAGAGGACAAAAGCTGCCAATATTCTCTGCATCAGGTTTGCCGCATAACAGTTTGGCAGCGCAGATCGCAAGGCAGGCCAAGGTCAAAGGCCAGGAAGAGGAGTTTGCAGTGGTGTTCTGCGCAATGGGTATCACAGCTGAGGAGTCAAACTATTTCATAAACGATTTCGAGAGAACCGGTGCTTTAGAAAGAGCCGTGTTGTTCTTGAATTTGGCTGATGATCCTGCCATCGAGAGAATCATTATTCCCAGAATGGCTTTAACTGCTGCAGAGTTTCTTGCCTTTGACAACAATATGCATGTTTTAGTTATTCTCACGGACATGACGAACTACTGCGAGGCTTTGAGAGAGATCGCAGCAGCTAGAGAAGAAGTGCCAGGAAGAAGAGGGTATCCAGGGTACATGTACACCGATCTTGCGAGTATATACGAAAGAGCAGGTAGGATTTTTGGAAAGGAGGGCACGATAACCCAGATCCCGATACTAACAATGCCTGATGACGACATCACACACCCTATTCCCGATTTGACAGGCTATATAACAGAAGGTCAGATCGTTCTTTCAAGAGATTTTCATAGGCGCGGCATAAGACCTCCAGTGGATGTTTTACCATGCTTGTCGAGATTGATGAAGCAGGGCATAGGTAAGGGCAGGACAAGAGAGGATCATGACGATGTCTCGAACCAATTGTATGCAGCCTATGCAGAAGGTGTAGATCTAAGGGAGCTTGTGGCTGTTGTGGGTGAAGAAGCATTGACTGCCAGAGATAGAAAGTTCTTGGAATTTGCAGATATATTTGAAAAGAGGTTCATCTCACAAACCGAGGATGAAGATAGGTCGATTGAGGAAACACTTGGCATTGGGTGGGATTTGTTGTCCACCTTACCAAAGGAATCACTCACGAGAATTGATAAGAGGTACATCGCGAAGTATTGGCCTGGGTCGTAATTGGTTTATTTGTTTTGGTCATCACTCTATTGGTATCAATTTGAGTTTTTTCTCTGCTCAATCCTAAGGGTTCATTTGGAATAATTTATCATCATCCCATAGGCACAACCTTAGGAGCCATCTCTCCTCCTATTCCCCAGTTTTCCTTTGGAGTTTCGTGAAGGATGACAGTTGTAGCGCGGGCAGGTATTCCAATATCTTCCAGAACTTTAGTCATTCCTTTTACTATATTTTCTTTCTTGTCAGCATCTAGGCCTTCCCAGATTTCCACTTTAACAACAGGCAAGAGATCACCACAACTTGAGGGCTCTATTTTTATTTATGATTTTTGATAATCTAGGGGACATTACATCATAAAGTTATCAAGATCAATTGAAATATGCAAATAAGGGCGGGTGGAGGGGAAGAGGAGGTGGGTTAATTTTTACTTGGGCGGTAAGGGTTTGTGGAAGGGACAAGGGAGGGGGGCATATGTTTTATATTCCCGATGAGCGATAAATTCACCCTCGATTTCTATGGTAAATTGGTGTTTTTTAGGTAATTACCAGGGATAGTTTATATAAATCGAAGATGTTTAGAATTATAGATTCCTTCGTGTAACAAACTTGATATAATTAGAACACGATTAGGACTTATCCGCATCTAAAAAATGCCGGAGGAATATTATGGGAAGGTTACAAAATATCGTTGTAGTTTTGAGCTTGTTTTTGATCACCGCGAATGCTCCTATGAGCAATAGCAGTATGGAAAATGATGAGCCAGCCAGCCAAAATGAGCCAATAATACCTAAGCCTTTGAGTTCACAAATACCTAAGCCCTTGAGTGCACCAACACCTTCGCCTTTGACTCCGCCGAGCAGTATAAAATTATGGGAGGCCCATGCAAAGGGTTTTGCGCCGATAGCTTCCAGCAGTTATGCCAACTCTTATATAATTAGCAACACAGGAACCATAGATTTTGTCATCGATGAGTTTGCTGTGATCATGAGCCCAAATCCATATGAAGGTGGACCAGAGAATCCAACAGGGGATAGATGGGCTCAGGATGGTGCCCTCACAAATGGTTCAGTAACTTCTGGTTCATACATAGAATACAATTATGGTGATTATGTGGTAGGTGGATCCAAATCACCACCGCCATGGTGGTGCACTGAGGATTCTGAGTTCACAGCTCCCAACGTTGATATTTCTTTGACTGGCGAAATACTACCCTTCGACCTTTGGGACTATGTCAACAATCCTGACGGCACACAAGTGTACTATGATAGACACGGTAGACTAGCGATGATAAGCCTCACCCAGGCAAATATTTGGAATTATCTGAGAGATAATGCAGCTCCGGTGATAGGTAAAACCCCAATGTGGAAATCGATTCCAAATCTTCCAACCGAGGTCGATATATCAATTGCGGTGACGAACATTGGATTCAAAGGGGCCAGCAATGTGGTCGTCAAAGATAAATTACCTTCAGACTATCAATATAAGTCAGGTAGTGCAAGTCCTTCTCCCGCTTCAATTATAGTTAATCCTGATAATTCAACTGATCTAACCTGGAACTTGGGAAGCATGAGAGGAGCAATACAGACCGATGATAGAGATCCCACAGATTACGCACATGCCTTCATCACCTATACCTTTAAGACACCAGAGCTTTTCCCTGATGATCGGATCTTCCTCCCAAGGGCTCTAGTCGATAAAAACAACGACGGTGCAATGGATGCACACAGCGAAGAACCACTCCTTGAAACGTATTTTGTTAATAGGGATCCTGTTGCTATAGCTGAAGATATAAAAATTTTAGAGGGGGAAACAGCCAACTTGAACGGCTCTTCTTCTTATGATCCTGATGAACCATATGGAGATTCAATAGTGAGCTATGAATGGGATTTAGACGGTGATGGTAATCCTGACAAATATGGACCTTTGGTGAGCCAGGAATACGGTGATGACGGAATTTATGCTATTACACTTACAGTAACAGATAGTCACGGAGCAAGCTCATCGACTACAGTTACAGTAACAGTTTATAATGTGGCTCCAACGATTGTCCCTTTGCTGGATACTACAATCAATGAAGGCAATGCTGCAATATTCGATGCTTCTGCGACAGATCCCGGTAGTGATGATTTGACATTCACATGGGAATTCGAGCTCGGGCCCACGATCACAAACGTTTATTACAACGATGGCTCTGGACCAGATCCAGATCCGAGCCCTGGAGGAACCTATCCCTTCTCCATTAAAGATACTGTTGAGCACACATATTCTGACGATGGTAAATATACAATCACACTGACTGTTGAGGATGATGACGGCAACTCAACCTCTTCTACTGCAAATGTAACTGTTAACAATGTTGCACCAACTGTTACCTTGTTTATTCCCTCTTCGGGCGACGAAGGGTTCTCAATCAATTTTTCTGCAGATGCAACTGATCCAGGAAGCGATGACTTAACTTTCGAGTGGCAGTTCAGTTACGGACCTACGATAACGAACATATATTACAATGATGGTGTAGGACCAGATGCCATAAAAAGTCCTTGGGGCGTATATCCATTTAATGCCTCTGATGTTGTTACGCATACTTATGGAGACGATTATGACTACACCATAAACCTGGTAGTAACGGACGATGATGGGGGGATGTTTACATATAACTCGGCTTTTACAGTACATAATCTTGCTCCATCGATAATCTTGGTGGCTATTCCAATAACGATTTACGAGGGCTCAATATCAACATTCCTAGCAAAAGCCAAAGATTTTGGAAGCGATGATTTGACTTTTGAATGGGACTTCGGTGATTCGACTACGATAGTTACGAGCACCTATTATAATGACGGGATTGGCCCGGATCCCGATCCAAGTCCAAATGGAACATTCCCATTTACTGCCTCTGATACTTTAAATCACATTTATGGAGATGATTATAACTATACATTAAGTTTGAAGGTTACAGACGATGATGGTGGAATGACGACTTTTACTACCACGGTTATAGTATACAATGTTGCACCCACGATCGAGCCATTCGGACCATTTAAAACGGACGAAGGCTCAGAGTTTACTCTTATCGCGAATTGTACGGATCTAGGTAGCGATGACTTGACTTTTAACTGGGAATTTGAGCTTGGCCCATCCAGGTCGAAAACATATTTCAACGATGGTGTAGGTCCAGATCCAAAACCAAGTCCCTGGGGAACTTTCCCCTTCTCGATTTCTGATTCAGTTATTCATACATATGGAGATGATTATCAATACAATCTAACCCTCACAGTTACAGACGATGATGGCGGTCAAACCACATTTAATACAACCATCAAAATAGAAAATGTTTTACCAACTATCGAGCCCTTCGGGCCATTCACAACAGACGAAAATTTACCCTCGGATCTCACTGCTATCTCAACAGACCCAGGCAGCGACGATCTGACATTCATCTGGAAATTTGAATTCGGACCAACAATCACAAACACCTACTATAATGACGGGATAGGGCCAGATCCATATCCGAGCCCAGGTGGAACATTCCCCTTCTCAGCTACAGACAGTGTGAGCCACACTTACGGCGATAATGGCGTATTTAATGTCACGCTGATACTTGAAGATGATGATAATGGCATTACCACTTACATGACTAACATAACAGTGAACAACGTCGCACCCACAATTGAACCAATCGATCCATACGAGATAGATGAAGGTTTACCATTCGACCTCATTGCCATTTCCACAGATCCTGGTAGCGATGATTTGACATTCACATGGGAATTTGAACTCGGACCAACGATTACAAACGTACACTACAATAATGGCATATCTCCAGATCCATATCCAAGTCCGAATGTCAATACCATGGACATAATGGATAGCGCGAGTCATACCTACGGTGACAATGGTGTTTTTATGGTCACGCTGACAGTCACGGACGATGACAATGGTTATTCAATAACCACAACAAATGTAACAGTCAATAATGTTGCACCTACAGTCAATCTTAATGAACCAGACAACATCGATGAGAACACACCTTTAACGTTAAATGGAATTGGTACAGACCCAGGCAGTGATGATCTGACATTCACTTGGAAATTTGAATTTGGACCGATAATTTCCAATGTGTACTACAACAACGGTGTTGGCCCTGATCCCATTCCAAGTCCGGAAGTCAACCCCATGGATGTTATAGATGATGCAACGCACACATACGGCGATAACGGTGTGTTCAATGTTACCTTGACAGTAAAAGATGATGATGGTGGTGTCACAGAGGTTCCAATAAAGGTCATAGTGAAAAACGTCGCCCCTACAATCACCAACATCGAAGCCTACATATACGTTAACTTCACCTTGCGAGTCGCAGGGGAGAAATGGCACTCTGTTGGGATCCATCTTTACGAAGACGGCTCTGAAATCTCTTCTGCTGTAGTAACAAGATACCCAGGAAATCCAGACGAACAAACTGGCACGATAACCAATGCCAAGATCGACCTGACGAAGAGCTATAAGGCCTTGGTAGATTATCTACCAAATGATCCAAGGGAAAATGGCAATGTTTGGGGTGCAAATCCAGTCTGGATAGACATCGCCTACGAAGACGGTTCTGTTAAAAGGCTGCATCACACATTCAATGTAAGGAAGTCCTATTGGAACAGCGATCATTGGAACCACATCGATCCATGGGAAGTTGAATTGTCTCCGCACTTTGCAGGACAAAAAATAACGTTTGAAGCTTCTGCTTCTGACCCAGGAAGTGATGACCTTTTCTTCTGCTGGGATCTTGGAGATGGTAACTGCTTAGGTCCAAACATCTACTACAACAATGAGTTGTGCCCAGACCCATATCCAAGTCCTGAGATCAAACCGATAACTTGCACTGACTCAGATATCCATAAATACAGCAATTGTGGCGTGTATTGTGTAACCCTCACTGTGGAGGACGATGATGGAGGTATATGCATAGCAACAATCACTTTGACTGTAGGCTAACTCATACCTTCATACTCCATAAATCCTATCCCTACAATCCCAAAATCTACAATTCCTAATAGAACACTTATTTTGAGAAAGAACGACGATAAAGGTAATGAGGATATAATCTATTCTCATATCAGTGAGACGATGAACGTAAGAACAGTAAAAGAGAATGATGCTGAAGATATTGTTAAATTGGCATATGAGTTCGAGGATTACCTGGATGAACTTGAGTCCACTCCTGATTCTGAAAAGGTCCCAAGACAAAGAATAAAGGACTTTCTTTTTGAGGGATTCTCGGATCCAAAACATGTTATTCTGGTTGTGGAGGACAAAGATAAAATCATAGGTTTCTCTGATTTCTGGGTTTATCCTGAGTTCATACATGGAGGCCAGACAGCCTATCTGAACAACATCTTCATCACAGAGAAACACCGAAGACAAGGCATAGGCTCGAAACTTCTGGAAGAAACAATCAAAAAGGCTAAGGAGATGAAGGCTGTGGCAATGCACATCTCGATTCTTCCTGAGAACATCATAGCCCAGAATTTCTACAAGAAGAACGAAATCAATTGGGAAATCAAGATGCTCGAGCTGAAGTTGAAGTGAGAGGATTAAGGTTTTTCTTGTTGAGGTGGTGGAGGTTCTTGGTAATCCTCAACAACTTGTTTAGCTACCTTCTGATTATCCTCTTCTACAGGTGGAATAACTGCGGCTTTTTTTTTCCGGAAGAAAAAAGTTAAGATTCTAACTAACACAACTAACCATATGAATATTAAACCAAAGATTAACAAATCAGATAAACTGGGTACATAACCTTTATCACCAGACTTATTAGGTTCTGTTAATGGATGATAATCCACACCTAAATGGGGAATTTCTGTATCTCCTATACCATCACCGTTCATATCAATGCCTGTATAATCACTCCAGTAGTTTCCTGTACCTTGGCCATCGTCCCAGGTGTTATATCCACCAGAACGATTTAATTGAAACGTATTGTGTATTACTTTGTTATTATAAAACATGTTATTGCTTGAATTATAAATATATATACCATAACTATTTCTTGATATATTGTTACCCAGGATTTTGTTATTATGGGAGTAATAGAAAGAAAGACCATAATAATTAATCGAAACATTATTGTATAAGATTTCGTTTCCGTTAGAGGAATTTATATGAATGCCGCAATAGTTATTCGAATTCATGTTGTTGTGATTAATGATATTAGAATTCGAGAGACGGAGGTATAGACCGTGTTCCTCGTTAGCCCAAATAATATTATCTGATATATTGTTCTCAATAGAATGATGGAGGCGTATACCTTGAATAATGTTATGACTTACATTGTTGCCTATTACATTGTTTTCATTTGAAGAAAGTAGATATATTCCATGCATGTTATTTGAGGTAACATAGTTGGTTATAATGCTGTTATCGTTCGAATAATAGAAATAAATTCCGGATTTACCATTTGAGTTAACGTTATTACTTGTAATATTGTTGTGTTCTGATTTAGAAATATTTAGACCATGCATATTATTTGAACAAACATAATTATTTTGAAGCCTATTTTTCTTTGAGTTAAATAAAGAGATGCCGATATTATTCATCGATGCATGGTTGTTTATAATATCATTATCGGAAGAAGAATCTAAATAAATACCAAAATTGTTAATTGTAAGTGTGTTGTTTTCAATACTATTATTATTAGATGAATCTAGATAAATACCATACTCATTATGTAATTGGATATTATTACCCTCGATTCTATTTTCATTTGAATTTAGTAGGTAAATACCATACAATTCATTCGAAGACAAATTGTTGTTTACTATGATGTTGTTAGAAGAGTGAACTTGGTGAATACCAACAGATACATTTTTAAGATCTTGGTTCTCAATGGTAACATTTGTGCAATTTAGAAGTATTATTTGGGCTGCACCTTGTGGGACTATCCCCCCATTTTGGTTTTTTATGTAATATACATGCTTTCCATTAACGGTATTTGAAGAATCTATATTATGTGTGTTCCAATCCCAATCACCAAAGTAACCAAATCCCGAGATGCGAATACCATCACCTATCATCGTATTGTTTGTTAAAGTGATTTCGATAGAATCAGAGAGGTAAATGTTCTCATTTTTTGAATCTATGATGTTATCAAAGATTCTACTCTGGCTAGAATACCGAATATGGATTCCGTAATCATTACTTGATATTATATTATTAGAAATGATGTTATTGTCAGAACGAACTAAGATACCAGAACCGCTTTTTAATATTGTATTATTTTTAACCTTATTCCCATTTGAGATCCAGTCAAGATTAATGCCATAATCATTTTCGGATGCAGTGTTATTTTCAATTGCATTCATTCCTGAATCCCACCGAAGATTTATTCCATAAATATTGTTGGAAGCATTGTTATTTGTGATAATATTTCCTTCTGAATTAATGAGATAAATTCCGTAGGAATTATTTGATAAGATATTTCGTGTTATTGAATTATTTAAGGAGTAAGCTAGTTGCAAACCAACCGACATATTTTTAAGTTCTTGGTTCTCGACGGTAACATTCGTGCAATTTACAAGTATGATCTGCCCAGCATCTTGTGGTACTATTTCATTAGAACGATCCTTCCAGTAATAGATTGGCCTACCATCAACTGTATTAGAAGTATCGATATTTTGAGTGTTCCAATATTCGATTTCATATCCACTTATATATATCCCCCCGTTTTCCATTGTGTTGTTTGTAATGGAGATATTAGTTGAACTATAAAGCAAAATACCACTATTGAGATTTGAGGTAATTACATTATTTGATATCTTAATATCACTTGAAATTAAAATACTTATGCTGCTCCTATTATCGGCAAGAATACAGTTATTTATAGCGCCATTTGTAACATTAAAGTGATAGATACCAAAAAAATATGATTCTATACCCGTAATTAGAGTGTCTTTTATTATAAAATGAACCGTTGTAGATTGAATCTCTATTCCATTATAATTAGACGCATTTATCTCATATCCCTCAATAATATACGGATTCCTTTCAGTCCCATCCCCAGGCCAGCCTTCTTCTTCTGCTTGCTCAGCAAAATCAGCGTTTCCATCAATGGATATTGGATCATGAGGAGTATAATCACCCTTCGTTAACGAGGTTATGGATATCAATCCAGTAAAACAACTCGATAAAATAATCAGAACTACCACTACGCGCCCTACCTTTTTCATTCTATTAAGCCCCTCTTTGTCGCGACAATACAATTTATAATATGGTTTCTTAATATATTAAGTATTTTGGAGGAGTATTTTTACTATTCTTAGTTAGGAATTAATAAACCGAGGGGGAGATTTGAACGTCGGAGGAAATCTCCAATTAACTTAATTTGAAAACCGATTTCCTCCTTATTCAAATCTCCATCAATTTAATATAACTTTTAACCCTCGGCTCTGAATTTAAAATAATATTAAACGCCGAGGGGGAGATTTGAACTCCCGAGGTGCAAAGCACCACGAGCTCTCCAGGCTCGCGCCTTACCAGGCTGGGCCACCTCGGCAAAATAGCACATTAATTGGCCAACCCAATATGATAATACCCTTGCATTTATTAACATTTTTGCTATTTGAAATAAGAGGACGGGAAGACCAAGGGATAGTGGAATATTGCGAGGATAATACCGTCTTCATCCACATCCGCATATTTAAGCAAACTTTATATCTAAACCAATGTATTACTCTGTAATTCTATGAATGGGAGAAGAGGTAAGAATTATGGCTGAAGAGAAGCCATCTATGGGCTCATCGCCTATGATGATGTTGATGTTCATGCTGCTCATGATGCTAATATTGTTCGATCCAAATATCAGGATGGCAATGGGCAGTGCCCTGGATCCTGTGTTCACACCTCTCTTGGGCTTTGATTATCGTTTTCCTCTCCTCACAGTGTTTCTTGCCGGTATGATGTCCATAACCTTCTCTACAATACTGAGACATTTCACCACAAATTGGATGGAGCTTGCAAGAATCCAGAAGATACAATCTGCCTTCAACAAGGAGATGAGGGATGCAAGGCTTAAGAACGACGCTGCCAAGTTGAAAAAGCTGCAGGAGAAACAGCCAGAGATAATGAAGATGAGCTTGACGTTATCCTCGTCCCAAATGAAGATAATGCCCATAACAATGATAATCATCATACCGGTTTTCACATGGCTATGGATATTTATGGATCGACTGCCAGTGATAACCATATCTGTGCCATGGGCTGCAAAGGTCAGCTTGATCTCAGGAGATGTATGCTTCTTTCCCAATTGGATCGTGCTTTATTCCCTTCTCTCAATTCCCTTCAGTCAGGTTTTGCAAAGAGTGCTCAAGCTGGTTAAATTCAGGGAGAGGATAGCTGCACTACCTGAGGAATAGGAGTATCTCCAATGATCATAACAATAGGGGGACCACCAGGAAGTGGAAAGACCACTGTTGCAAAAATGTTGTCCAAAGAGCTAGGAAAAGAAATTGTGGTCATCGGCGAGATTTTTCGTTCCTTAGCAAAGGAAAGAGGTTATACCCTGGCCGAGTTCGGAGAAATCGCCTCAAAGGATCACAACATAGACATGGAAATAGATAAAAAGACCGTAGAAATCGCCAAAAATGGAGACTTCATCCTTGAAGGAAGGCTGGCCGGGGTTATGCTGCATGAAAACAATATTCCCTCCTTCAAGGTTTGGCTGGATGCAGATATCGACACCAGAGCAGGAAGAATAGCAAAGAGGGAGGGTGGAAACCAAGAGGAGATTAAGAACCGCATCCTGGAGAGAGAGCTGTGTGAAAAGAAAAGGTATGAGGACATATACGAAGTAAATCTTGATGATAAAAACATCTATGATTTGGTTATCGAAACCTCCAATATTTCAGCTGAAGAAGTGGTGAAGCTGATTCTTGATGAGCTTAAGGTGTAGCCATGCTGCCGCAGGATAAGGTGCAGAGGAAGAGGTTGATCAAGGCCAAGGCTTTAACGACCAGCAAGTTCGGCACTATACCGAAGGATAGAAGCCTGGACGAGCTTTTGAACTCAGGTATAGTTCTTCTTGATAAACCTTCTGGCCCTACGAGTCATCAAGCAGCAGCCTGGGTCAAGAATATCCTTGGTATCGAGAAAGCAGGGCACGGAGGCACCCTCGATCCCAGGGTGACTGGTCTTTTGCCAATTACTCTCGGTACAGCCACGAATGCGGTACGAACCTTATTAATCGGAGGAAAGGAATACGTTGGCATCATGCAGTTTCATGCTGACGTTCCAAAAAACAAGGTGGAGGAAATTTTTAAGGAGTTCACTGGAAAGATATATCAAATGCCACCGGTGCGTTCTGCAGTTAAGCGTGAGCTGAGGATCAGAGAGATATACTACCTCGAATTGCTGGAAACCATAAAAAGAATGGTTCTTTTCAAAGTTGGCTGCGAGGCTGGAACGTACGTGAGAACATTGTGCCATGATATTGGCGATGCATTGGGCATAGGAGCGCATATGCTCGAATTGAGAAGAACCAAAATCGCCAAATTCACTGAAGATGATGCAGTAACATTGCACGACCTCAAAGATGCCTTCGTGTACTGGAAAGAGAATGGTGAAGAGGAAAATTTAAGAAAAGCAGTTTTGCCGATGGAAAGACTTTTAGACCACCTGCCAAAGATCGTTGTCAAGGATTCTGCGGTTGATGCCATCTGCCACGGAGCAAATCTTGCCCTCCCAGGTGTAGTCCAGTTGGACGATGACATAAAGAAGGGCGATATGGTGGCTCTAATTACCAGTAAAGGAGAGGGCATAGCCCTTGGAAAGGCACTGTTAACATCCAGAAAAATCCTCGATGAGGAGGAGGGTATGGCGGTGAACACTAAAAGGGTGTTGATGAATCCCGGAATATATCCGAAGTTGTGGCGAAGTAAGTGAGGTTCTTTGAGGGGTCATTTCAAACTCAGGGTAAATATGAGAATAAATATCACCTATTCCCATTAAAAATATGTCAGAGGCTGCACAATTAGATTTAAATATGATTGTTGAGCCAGATATATCAAGGATTGCATGAATCAACTTATATACTTACATTGACATATATTTCTACTGGAAATAAATCAAATACGCAGCTAAAAGATGGAGAATTACATGAACAAAAGAACTCTGCTCCAAATATGTTTAATTACAGGCTTTACGATGTTGTTAGCTCTGGTTATAATATCTGCGTTCAATGCAAGTGGAGAAGGTGAAGGAACATATCCCCCTCCTACAAATGGTGATTGGATAATAACTAATAAAACCCTTGTGAGTAACGAAACAATCATTTTAAATGGTAATTTGAACGTTCGAAGCGATGGATTTTTAATACTCAATAATGTCACATTATTTATGAATAGTTCGTTTGATGGGGAATTCATGATAAATATATCAAAAAATGGAGAGTTCATAACAGAAGATAGCAACATTTCTGCATACGACTCTGAGCTAGGCTACAATTTCACAGTATATGGGAATATGACCATAAATCGTTCCGAGATCAGTTATGTTTTAGGTGAACCTTTAAAAGACTATTACGATAATCCTGGTGGTATTGTAATTTATTCTAATAAGGTTAGAATCTTCAATAGTACGATTTCACATAATAGAGAAAGGGGGATATCCATCATTAATTCCTCTCCAATAATCGATAACAATCGAATTTTCGATAATAATTATCAGGGCATTTTCTTAGAGCATTCGGAAGCAGTTATTATAAATAATACATTTTCATATTATTCTAGGAATGGAGGTAATGATGGAATATTATTGCGTAATTTTTCAAATGCAACAATTACTAATAACATCTTTATAGATGTTACTATTACATTATATCAATCCTCACCAATAATTACCAATAATACTATAATACAAGTTGCAAAATCCATGACTGCCATATGTATCTGGGACTTTTCTAACCCTGTTATTACTAACAATCTTATAAAAAATTTAAAATCCGGCATAAGCATAATTAATGGTAATGAGCCTTTAATTGAAGACAACACCATAATTAATATCAGCGGTTCCGGAATACGCTCTTCTACCTCGAGAATAACAGATATCGGTTCTGACGTCGAGATAATGAACAATAATATATTGAATTGTGGAATAGGTTTAGATATCAATAAGGGGTCTGCAACAATTATAGGCAATAATATTTCTGATGGTGGCGGTGGTATAGTTCTTGGATCTGGAGCGGAGTTCATATCCATCTCTGAGAACATAATTTACAACAATTCAAAATATGGAATTTGGTGTCAGAGTGGTGAATCTGTATTCGTAAGCGGAAATACAATTTTAAAAAATAATTGGTCCGGTATAACCTTGAACGATATGGTAAACATCACAATTATTGATAATAAAATTATAAGCAATACTAACCATGGTATCTCGACTGTCGGAATTTACCAAGCAGAGGTCACGTATAATGCCACGATCACAAACAACTCAATTTCAGGTAGTGAATTTGGTATTTCATTTGAAAATCACTATTCAAAGGAGATAATAACTAATATTAATAATTTAATCACAGATTGCAGGTATGGGCTATACATAATCGAAGGATCTTCCCCTGTGATCACGAATTTTACTATCTTAAATACTTCTTATGGGATTTGGATTGGAAGGGGACCATGGATAGGAGGAAATAATTATCCTGAGCTTAGGAACTTCATTGTATCTAATTCTTCATACGGTATTAGGATAGAGGATCAATCTCATCCTACAGTTTTAAATGCCTCAATATCCAACCTTGAATATGGTGTATACATAATAAACTCGCGACTAACCATCAATAACTCTGTGATCAATTCTTCAAGATTCGATTTCTATTTGAGAAGTACAAGTGTAGTAAACGCATCGAATGTGAGCTTTGATGATAACAAATTATATCTTAAAGGATATTCCGATAAAATTGTATTGCCGGACCGTGAAATCCAAGGCCCTTTTCCAAGATCTTCAACTGAATCAATTGAAACAGAATCTAAGATGCATTGGTATATATTTATTATTGGATTAATAGTAATCTCGATAATGTTTGGATTTACAGAACCGGGTAAATATAGGATCCTCTTGTTATTCCTTCCCCTCTACACCCGCCTTAATAAAGACGAAATTCTTGATCAATCCACCAAAGAGAATATTCATGGCTATATAATAGCCAATCCAGGGGAGCATTACAATGTTATTAGGAAAAGGCTTAACATAAGAAATGGCACACTAGCCTATCATCTTAACGTTTTAAAGCGGGAGAAACTCATAAAATCCAGGCGAGATGGTATTTACAAGAGGTTCTATCCTGCTGAAATGAGTAAATCAGAGATCGAGAAAATCGAGGCAAATGGTCGAAAATTAAAGGGAATGTAGACGGTAATTCTCCACATTTACGATAAAAAACAAAAAAACTTTATTCCATATGTGAATGCAGGAGCACATGTTAGCCAAGGATTCCTCATCTTGGGTGATTATTCCTCTCATTCTTTTTATAATCTCGATTTTCTTTTTCATTCCAATTGCCATGATATTTTTGCTAATAGCTATCTTCTTTGTTGTGTTCTTCAGAGACCCTGAGAGAAGAGTTGGAGAGGGTATTATATCGCCTGCAGATGGGAAAGTATCGAGCATAGAAGAAAAATCAGGTATGATGAGGATCTCGATAATAATGGGCCTTCGTAATGTGCATGTAAACAGAGCCCCCATGGATGGAAAGGTCAAAAGCATCGAGCATCAAAAAGGAAAGCATATCCCAGCTTTTAACAAAGATTCAGAGATGAACGAAAGAGTGGAAATTATCCTTAGAACCAATGTGGGCCAAGTGAAGCTGGTTCAGATAGCAGGTGCCTTTGCAAGGAGGATAAAGACCTACATTAGAAAGGGAAATAAAATATCGAAAGGACAAAGGATCGGTATGATAAGGTTCGGCTCAAGGGTTGATCTATACCTGCCAAAGAAAAGAGTTAGGGTTTTGACTAGAATTGGCGTTGCTGTCAAGGCTGGGGAGAGTTGTTTGGCTGTGGTGGTTTAGGATGAAGATCGAAAGCTCTATCATCGCAGATTTGTTATCCCTTCTTAACGGCTTCGTTGGATTACTGGCGATAATGTACATAATCGATGGTGACTTCACATCCGGTATGATTCTCATTCTTTTGGGTATTCTGATAGATGGTGCAGACGGACTTTTAGCACGACTTTTCAAGAGAAAAAAGGTTCATGGCGTTTACATGGATTCAATCGCAGATATGGTGAGTTTCTGCTTTGCGCCCTCGATTCTTTTGTACGGAATGTACTACGATATTGAAAAGGGCACAAGCTTTCAGAACCTAGATAATGCCTTAACTGTAACTGCCAGCATGCTGGTCGTTCTTTTCGGGATAATGAGGCTCGCAAGGTTCGTAGAGAAAGGACATAAGTCTAAGAATTTCATTGGCCTGCCCACCCCAGCTGCTGCACTGATGATTGTCATAGCTATGAAGGTCATCGGCTATCAACTTGCTGTATTGACAATAGCCATAATAATTGCGCTTCTCATGATCAGCAGGTTCCAATACCCAAAATTGCATGGAGCTCTTGGAGGTTTAGCTGGCATCGTTATTTTGTTGGGCATACTTTCAATTTTGCTTCAGAGTGGATATTCCGGGCCAGTTTCAACCTTCGTATTGGCCATGGCAAGT
>JABAOF010025910.1_pt1 | contig 17318 bp, 15 predicted proteins | sample 7062171 | NCBI WGS metagenome assembly JABAOF01 (sample SAMN14538628, study PRJNA623070) | marine sediment metagenome | biome: marine biome [ENVO:00000428]; feature: marine pelagic biome [ENVO:01000023]; material: deep marine sediment [ENVO:00002113] | place: India: Gulf of Khambhat ...
TATATGACCATCAGACAATTGAAATATGCCCAGGGAATTTTGGAAAGACTTACCGATAAAGGCTATTCCTCGTCCAAATGTTTTAATATCATAATCTTGATATTTTGGGTCACTTTGCATATTCAAAGCTTTATTCATATCATGGAATACTAGAATTTCATACGGCTTTTTAATGTCTGATTCTCTGCTTATTATCTTTCTTAATTCTCTATTTCTATAGATAAGAATCTGATTATCATAATAATATTTTGTACAGAGGATATCTCCATTGTCTTGAAAAAAGCAATTATCGGGATCAAAACCTAGCTGGATCTCCTCGAATTCTTTGTTATCAATAAATTCATAATCTATGTATGATTCTGTTATATTCCAATCCTGACCAAACTCATGAAATAATTTTAAGCTATTACCCAACCTGCCGAAGACTACATAGGTATCATCTGTGGAAAATATTTTGAACGGTACAATCCATGAATCCTTTATTAGCTCTTTCGTTGTTTTTATGAGTTCTCCCTTATCTGAGAAAATGGAAATACGCCCTAACATGGCATCAAAAGCAATCAACTCATTATGGCTATTAACCAAAACAACATTAACGCTTTGAAACTCACCAGGCCCCTGACCTCTTCGGCCGAGAGTCAAGAGATACTCACCATTCTTGTTGAATTTTCGAATCTCGTTCAACCGTCTGTCTGCTACATATATATCTCCCTTACTATCTACAGCAACGTCAGTAATATAATCAAATAGAAATTCTTCAGGCCCATCTAATTCTCCTATTTGCCGTTCTTGAATAATTGTAACATTTGCTTTCTCTTTTGAATCCCAAAGCCCTTCCTTCGGATTCTTAACAATAGTTACTCCATCCACTTCCTCAATTGTGCCTTTCCATTCTGCCTTTCGTTTCTGACATGAAACAAGCATAATAAGGGCTGAAAAGAGCAGAATAATTGAGACAATCTTAGTTTTATTTTTCATTTTTATCCCCCTATAATAATTTTAATTAGCCCCTCTATTTTTTTTAATCTCAGGAAGCAAGGACTTTAGTGGATTTGGGTTCCAGTTGGCTAAGCCTTTATATTTACTGGATTAACCTTTATTCCCAATTCATCCTATAAACCACTAATTCTCTATAATCGCTGTTTTTTCTTCTGAGGCAGTACAGACGGTTATTTCTGGCTGTCACATATTGAATATTCCAATGGGACTCGAATACTAAATTCCCTAAACTGATCCTGTCTATGAATACGCCATCCGGATTAAAGACATCATACATGTACTCACCTGGACTTTCGCCCACTTCATAAGTCATAACAAATAGTCGGCCCTCGTCATCTGTAAATAGATATTGAAAAGGAGGCCAGTGTTTAGAAAATTTGATTTTTTTCCCATAAATAACATATCGAGGATCCTTTGTCGCTTTCCTGTTTTCCTCTTTGACTTCCTCTGGAATCTCCACCGGTTTGTACTCTTTCCTTATTTTTCTGATTAGATTTCCGTCCAGATCAAATACCCAAATCTCATAACCCCGCCTTCCATATCCGATATATATTTTTTGGTCTGAAACGCTGCTGATCAGAACAGGTTCAGGGAACTCAACCGTATCCACCGTGAATTCATCGAGTCGATAATATTTATCTAGCTCCTTTATCTCCTCTAATTTTGAATTATACAGGCATAGCGGCCATTCTACATATTTACTTTCAGGATTCGTTATTTCTCCTCTTCTGATAAAGAAATTTCCATTATCCAGAGGCAGTGCTTCTTGTACGGCAGAACTAAAAGTGATGTATTGTTCAAATTTTCCATCATTTGTGAAGAAGAAGAGCTTTCTTTCCGCCGGACCGGTGATGACAATTTTATCCTGGTTGCTGACTCTAATGTACCAAGCAAAATTGACTTCACCGGGTCCCTGGCCCCGGCTGCCAAAGGAAGTCACAAATTTCCCGTTTCTGTTAAATTTGAAAACAATATTCCTGCCTCCGGAAGGATACTGAAAAAGGTAAATGTTATCTTCAGAATCAACATCGACGCCAGCCAAGGAATCCGTTAAACCGATGTTTACGATGTCCTCTTTCTCTAGATCGATAGTGAACTCCTTTTCTAAACTTAGGTTGCTGGGTTCTCCTCTTATCTGGTAAGGTTCTAAATGATTGATGACAACTTCCACTCCGCTTTCCATGACCTTTTCGACTCTTTCCTCTTTTGGCCCGCAGGAGAAAAACACAAGAATACAAAAAATTATGAACAGGATTGTTGATTTGGCCGGATGTCTTGATTCCATTAACCTCCCTCCACAGTTCAATGTTTTTTTGACTTTTTTCTATCTCTAAGAATGACAAAATTTACTTTAACCTTAATAATCACTGCGCGGGGTTTGCCGTTTATTATCATCGGTTCGTATATCCATTGGCGAACAGCTTCCACTGCAGCCTGGTCAAGCAAGGGAATTGAACGAAGCACTTTAACATGCTTTACTTTCCCCTGTTCGTCAGTTGTCGCTTCCAGAATCACTACACCCTCTACACGAGCCTTTCGTGCTATTAACGGATAGACTGGCTTGACTTTACGAATTGGCATGGGAGGTCGAAGCTGTGAATTTGAGTCGTTTTCAATTAAACTGTCTAAAACTACTTCTGCACCATTATTCAATGAACTTCTATCTTCTTTTTTATTTTCTTCGCTCTCTATTACTTCTTCACTAATCTTATTAATTTCCATCTTGGCTTTGTCTAAACCGATAATTCCAAGACTCTCCTCAAAAATCTTTTTGGACACATCATTAAAAGCAGAAAGCTGGATCTCTTTGGATGGGGCTATCAACTGAACAGGTTGGACCCGCTCCTCTCCTCCACCCTCGAGTGACTTGTGCTGTTCTGAAGGCAAATCAGGGTTGTTGCTCGTGTGCTTTATGGATTGAGCTGCCGGTGTATTCTCATCTTTCGCAACCTCAATCCATCCTTTAGAAAGCTCATCAGGGGCTGGCATACTTCCTGATCGAACTCCTATGCTTTCATAATCATCCGCAGATGGTCCAGTGGATTGGACGGACCCGAATATGGGTATGACATATGCTCCCAGGCTGAATAAAAACAGATAGGTCAATATTCTCTGAAACAGTGAAATGCGCTTAGATTTCAAATTTCTGAGCCGATAGGAGACCTTTTTCTTTTCATTCCCAAACCGGGGGAGATAGAGGAAATCAGCAGAGCCGATTAAATTCATCCTGAGCAATGAAAGAATACCGTTCCCCAATATCTTCGGAGAAATCTCTCCTTGCGAGATGACCTGGGTATCTCGAAGACATTCACGAGCCAAATGAATTTTACTGTTGACATACCAAACAACCGGATAGAAAAAGTATATGGATTGAATCAAATTCTGAAATTTTACCCAGATGGCATCATTGTGTTTGATGTGAGTCACTTCATGGGAAATGACCGAATTCAGCAACTCAATATCATCTGTTTCGAGTAAGCTCTGTGGTAAATATATAACCGGTTTGAGAACTCCTAAAGTGAACGGCGATAAGCCTTGTCGAGAATAGACTAGTTTCACACGCCGTTTGACCTTGAAGGCCTTCCTCCAGTGAGCGAGGATATCATGGCAGCGTTCATCCTGGAGTTGCGACGCATTCCGTATTAATCGTCGGAAATACAGGTATTTTTTTAAATATATCGATAAGGTGGTTAGAAAACCCAATAGCCAAATTCCGAAGACAGCAATTTTCCAGGATGAAACACGGAGGCTGTTAGAGGTGTTATCAATGTTTGACGTCTTTCCGTCAGAAACCAAAGCGTATTGGTTTTGTGATTTTGACTGAGCAGAAAAAGTTTGATTCCGGTATTCCTGAGTCTGGGATTCAGGAAAGAGATCATTGACTTCACTTATGAAGGGAACATCATGAAGCCCTTTGTATTTGGCCACCGGATTGGAGAATCCAGGTGGCAAGACAAGCCTGATCAAGACGAATGCCCAGAGTCCCATGTGCCACAGCGGAGACTTATTCTTGAGGAGCCTGGTGAGGATGAGTATCAGGATAAAGAGAACTGCGGAAAAAATTATCTCTCTCATCATAAAGGAAAAAAAGCGACTACTCACTTCCCCTAAGATGCTGTTGAGGTTGGATATCATAATCGTTTCCTCAATCAATTTCCTTTTCTAATATTCGCTCCAACTCCTCAATTTCCTCTGCGCTCAAAGTGTTGCTTTTGGCAAAAATCGAAACAACCGAGCCAATATCCGTTTCAAGTACCCTATCCGCAAAAAACTGCACCATCCTTGCCAATCCTGCTGGTCTGGAAATCAGAGGCCTATACAGAAATATTCCATGATATTTCTCTCTTTCTAAGAGTCCTTTCTTAATCATTCGGTCCATTATTGTTTTAGTGGTCGTATAAGCCCATTTATGGATAATATGGACCTGGTCATGAACTTCACGAACGGTCAGCCTCCCATCCTTCCAGAGTATTCTTAGAATGTCATATTCTGCCTTGGATAATTCAGGAATGTCTTTTCTCTTCGGCATTTTTCCTCCTGCTACATTGTAGCACTACTATTAATTATAAGCTTTTCCAACTATATGTCAAGCTTCACACAGCGGTGAAGTTGGTTAAATAATCCCCTTCTGCATAGTCTGTGTGTCAGGAAATACTGAACTTTTTATATATGGTGTGGCTGATTAAAAGAGAAATAAAAAACGAGCAAGATTTCCAGAGTTAAGAGGTGGACTGGAGGAGGCATTCGAAACGATATCAAACAGCACATTCCTTCCAATATTTTTAGATGGAGCTATGGCTTTAGTCGATATGGATTCAAGCGGCCTGTTTAAATGTATTAAATAAATTCTAATACTTTTCCATATCGATATTTTTTAAATCATCCTCATCAAATTCTTTTCCACAACCACGACATTCATACCGAATCTGTTCTCTTTCATCTTTAGGTGTTTTTCTCTTTATGGAGGAACCGTGACAATTGGGACATATTATTTCTTCATCAACAATGACACCGTAAATGCTGTCTGGTGGAGGTATTCCTCTTTTTTCAGAGCTAATCTCGCAATCTCGAAAGTGCGGTTTATCCTTTCGGTTTTGAGAAACTAAAGTCTGCACAACTTCCAGGCTAAATTTCCCTTTCTTGGCCATTTCAGTGATCTCCTCAAGGGCTGTCCTGTTATCAAAAGGAGTGGGCCGGAATGGCCTTGGTGAAAGGAGCGCATCATACACATCGCATGCGGCAATAATCTCTACCATCTTGTCCTCCAATGGTATGCCCAGGGGATATCCAGAGTTATCTTTTCGTTCATGATGTTCTCTGGCGACCTGAGCCGCAAAACTCTGATGGTCTTGAAGGTAGTAGCTGAGAAGCACAAAGCCAGCTAAAGCATGATGTTCCAGGATATTTTTTGAAGACCTGGTTAAAGGATTCGATTTTTTCAGTATGCGCAACGGAACACATATTTTACCGAAATCATGTAATGTCCCGGCCATGAGCTCCATGATCCTATCTGCGGATTTTTCCAGCAGATCTTGAGCCAAGTTTATTGACAGGCCGAATACAACAAGAGAATGTTTGTAGGTATAATAGTCTTTTTCTTTGAAATAATCGAGGAATTCCAAAACGGGCTGAACGAAACGGATTTTTTTCGTTAAGGCGAATATGGCTTCTTCATCTAATCTCTCGAAGATTACATTGTATGGAGGTTTTTGGAGGATGCTGAGCATATCTTGATAAACAGTGTCATAATTCAAAAAGGAGACTGACCGATAAGATGCATCCTTATTGGTGGCAATCAATTCATCCAAAGCCTCTGGCGTTAGCTCCGTACCTGCTGGAAGAAGCAATTGATTATCCAATGTATGAACTGAGTAATCGAGCTTAGGCGTCTTCATGAATTTTGACCCTTACTGTCACTGTTAAAATGGGATAGCATACAATTATGGATGAATTTAAATTGTGACGATTTGGGATATTCCTCCATTTTTTGGAATCACATAACAATTTCTTGGATGCTGACACATGTTTATGCTCAGTAATAAGGTAAAACTTTTTGTGATGATATCGAAGGCAAAAGTGTCAATGCGAGCGAAGTGTGGCAATCTCATGCCTTTGTCATTACGAGCGTAGCGTGGCAATATCTTAGGTAAAAATGGATTTCTTCTTATGAGATTACCACGTCACTTCTTTCCTCGTAATAACACCATTGTGTGATGGCTTCACTCCGTTCGCAATGACGTTATAAAAACGTTACTGAATTACTGAGCTTTTGCAACACACCCCCTTTTTAATACATTTATGTATTGTGGAAGAAGTAATCCTTTTTTCTGTTACTTATAACCCCTCTTTAGAAAGAAGTTTCAATAATAGATAATACATTATTTCATTTTTTTTAATAAAATGCTAGATAATATTTGAATTATTTTAAAGGAGGATTTGGATTCCAGTTGTGTGTATTAAGTTCCTTTATTTGACTTAATATTTATCCATTTCTAGATTCATTAAATCATCTTCATCAAATTCTTTTCCGCAGCCACGACATTCATATCTAATTTGCTCTCTAGGTTCCTTTGGTGTTCTTTTCTTTATGGATGAGCCGTGACAATTCGGACATTTCATTTCTTTTTCAACAGTGACTCCATAAACGCTGTTTGCGGGGGGTGTGCCTCTTTTTTCAGCAGAAATTTCTAATTCTCGAAAATGCGGTCTATCCTTTCGGTTTTGAGAGATTAAAGTCTGGACTACCTCCCAGCTTAATTTCCCTCTTTTAGCCATTTCTGTGATTTCCTCCAAGGCTGTCCTGTTGTCAAAGGGAGTGGGCCGATAAGGCCTTGGCGAAAGGAGGGCATCATATACGTCACAGACGGCAATGATCTCTACCATTCTATCCTTCAACGAGATACCCAGTGGATAACCAGATCCATCTTTCCGTTCATGGTGTTCTTTGGCGACCTGTGCTGAGAAACTCTGGTGACTTTGAAGAAAGTAACTGAGAATCACGTAGCCAGCAAGAGCATGGTGCTCCAGGATGCCCCTTTCTGACATGGTGAGAGGTTCGGTCTTTTTCAATACTTCCAGGGGAACACATATTTTGCCGAAATCATGCATTGTCCCGGCCATGAGAGCCGTGATCCAGTCCTCTGGTTTTTCCAGCAGGTCTCGAGCCAGATTTATTGACATGGCGAACACGACCAACAAGTGTCTGTAGGTATAAAAATCGTACTTTTTAAAATAATCAAGGAATTCCAGAATGGGTTGAGTGAAACGTATCTTTCTCATTATAGCCATTGTGACTTTTTTATTGAGTTTCTCAAAGATTCTATCGTACGGAGGCTTTCTGAGAATGCGGAGCATATCTTGATAAACGGTGCCATACTCCAGAAACGAAATCGCTTTATAGGATGTGCCTTTGCTTTTTGCGACCAATTCATTCAAGGTTTCTGAGGTGAGTATCTTACCCGCTGGAAAAAGCAGTTGGTTGTCTAATGTATAGACTGGGTAATAGAGCTTAGCCTTCTTCATAAATGTCTTTCCCTTGCTTAATTTTCCTTTTCAACAAGATAATTTTAACCATTTATTATGTAATTTTTATTCTCTTAATGCAAGAGTAGCTTCTCAGAGAATAAAAGAGCCACTTCGAGAAGGAGTTCGGCCTTCCCTCCGGCCGGCCATCAATGATGTTGATGAGTACTATCTCAACTCGTTTTGGATGTGGTATCCTTATTTCAGGATGTCAGTGAGTGAAAATTATGGAAAATGGCAAGGAGCAGAAATCGATTTTCGACCTCTTCCTTTTAAAAAATAAAATGTGCCAGAACTAGCATTGTAAGTTGGGAATTTCCGTTTTGTCAGTCCTGAGGATGACTATAAAATATTTTTGTCACTAATTTCCAACCATCATCAAACTTGTATAAACTAATATAATCTGTGTATATGTGCTTGTCTTCTTGAAAAATTTCCACAATAGCCAAACCAGCATAGCCGGTCACATGAATATCGGTAAATTTATAAGTTGTCCCCGCTCGGACAGGACCAGGATTTTCCTCGAGACTATCAATGTAGAAAGAGACAGGTGTTTTCATCAAACGTCCCTGGGCAAGAATTAGCACATCCAAGTCAGGATGGCAGCCTTTTTTGATTAACGAAGCATCGCCCCTATTGAAGACGCCATTGATATAAGCATCAACAATAACTTTTTTAATGGCTTCTTTTTCTGGACTCACCTCAGAATTTTGAGCAGAAAATTGGCTGCACGACAAGACAGAAGAAATTAAAATTGACAATACAACGAGTTTTTTTTTCATAATAACCTCCAATATAGATTTTTTATTTATCATCATATTCGACATTCATCTCAATGACTCAACTCTCAGTGAGTTCAGTGGATTCATAAATACAGTTTTTTATGCATTCAAATTCAAGCCTCTTATAAATCTGACGGAAATTGTTAGCGTTGTTATTAAAAGTCAAACCCATGATTCCTTTTTACGTATTATTAATTGACGGGTTGGAGATCAGCTTGAGCTTTTTAAAAGCGTTTTCAATATTAGATTGCAATATACAATCAAGATTTATTCGAAACAATGGGAATAGAATCTCAATTTTCAATGAGAAATTATTCCTATAGCTAAATAGGACTTACAGTGCGTTTGTAAATTGCACATGCTTAATAGTTAATGTAAAAATTATTGAAAATGCAGCATTTGCTTATTACTGGATATATCGTATCCGTCATATTGGGATTCATCTCTGTGTACCACTTAAACACAAGGTACAACATACATAAATATAAATTTCTAAGAACATACGGGATTCATATTTTGGTGTTAAATCTTATAGTTATATCACTAACAGTAACAAGATATTTCAAAGTTAATATCATGAATAATGTCGGAGATGTGAAATTAGCTAATATGCAGCATGTTGATGATGGATTATTACTTTTACGAAAGGGAATTGAATATTTTGGAATTATCTTAATCGCCTATACGCTGGTTAAAATCCTTTATCAGTTTCAGAAAAGACCTGTTAATGATCTGATAAAAAATCTTTTTGTATTTACATTGATTCTATCCGCTTTCGCATTCGGGATTGGCGTGACAACCTTTTTCATTAACCAGGAAGAAACCTGGCTTTTTCTTTTCTGTAATATTATATGGGGGGCGGTTATCTTGGTCTTAATCACTATTTTTACTAGTAATTTGCTTAATAAACATGCTGTGAATAATGATCAGCCATATGCTCTCCGCACGTTTCTTCTCTTTTATATCACTATTCTGTCAATTTTTTTCTTTCAGAACCTGATCAGTTTTAAATACAAAAATTTATTTATGATGCTTATCATCTTGCCAATGAATTTATTTCCGATTTTTTGGAGTAAATATAAATTGCGGTTGGAAACTCACTATGGATTTCCTTCAAACATCAATCAGGAGAATATAGAGTGTTTCGTATCTGAATACAGCATTTCAAAAAGAGAACGAGAAATCCTTGAGCACATTCTTCGTGGCTACAGCAATAGGGAAATCCAAAATCGGCTCTTTCTTTCCCCACATACTGTAAAAAACCACAATTACAATTTATATAAGAAACTTGGTGTAAGTAACAGAGTTGAATTAGTGAGAAAGATATTTGAATATCAAGGCTCAAAATAAATCAACATTAGAGCCAATGACTGAAAAACTTTTTTTACTTCTTGATCTTTAGTGCTTTCAATTTTTGCCTGGCATTGCTGTTTTTCGGATCCAACTCCAGTGATTTTTTAAAACTAGTGATAGCCATCTCAGTGTTGTCTTTTCTCATGTAGGCTTCCCCCAAACTATCAAAAGCCATCCCCGAATCCGGGAATAGTTCGGCCAACACTTTAAATATTTTTAGTGCATCATCGACTTTATTATCCAGCATCATCCGGTAGGCAAACTGGTCGATCTCCGGATGCAGGACATAATATTTTTCCGTTTGGCCGCTCATATCGACAAGCATCTTGAGTCCAGCCTCCAATCCCTTTTCGTTAAGAGCTTTTTTGAAAATATTGAAAGCCGATTTCTTTCCCTCGAATTGATCTTTGGCTTCCTCAATAAAGGCGCGTATTCTTTTTAACTCATCAAAAGTGATGCGATCCCTATGGCCAGGACTTATGGCTCGTGTCTCTGTTTCTGTATCTAAAATCATATTTATATTTTCGATCCATTGTGGAATATAAGGCACCCTTTCAGAGTCGATGTAGGGATCATACCCTGATGCAAAGAGGTCTCCTGTCATCCAAAGCCCCTCTTCCGGACAGTGAATGAGAATATCGCTGTCAGTGTGGGACGTCCCATAATAATACAGTTTCAAAGATAGCCCGCCGAGATCCAAAAATAGACGGTCGTTGAAAGTCACTGACGGAGGAGTTAAAACAAAGTCCTCTCCAGTCCCATCGACAATAGCCTGGAAAAAAGCAATCCGTTTGGCCAGTGCCCCTGCCTGATTTGAATTTTTGTCCATTTTCTCCAGACTGGCCTTCAGCTGCTCGATTCCAGCCTTATATTGAGCGTGCGCTCTTTTCCGCCGCTCTTCATCATTAAACATCCCCTTCAGACAGTTTTCATGACCAACAAAAACGGCTTCCGTAAAAACCTGGTTGCCGTAGGTGTGGTCCCCGTGAAAGTGGGTGTTGATCACATAAACGAAGTTTTTGCTTTTAAATTCCTCTTCAATTTTTTCACGCACCAAAGCTGCAAAAACAGGGGAAACCGTTGTGTCGATGACGACTATCCCTTTATCGGAGTTGAGGGCGACGACATTTTCGTCACCTTCGATCGTTATAACAAGGGCTCTATCGCTGATCCTCTTGACATCGACGGAAAACTCTTCGGATGTTCCTGACAATCCCGAGGCAGTCGACAAACACAGAAAACACAACACCATACAAAGCCTAAATGTTCTCATTTAAGATCTCCTCTAGAAATTTCCAACATGTAATTCAGGCTTAATTTTACTGTGAAAATGAATGTTTAATCTCTCACCATTTGCATGCTTCATTTTAACCGCCATGATTATTATCTATCTTTTTATATAATAACAAGTTAGGCTGACTTTTGTAAGTGGTTTTTTGGTTTAATATAATGGATACGGATTTATTTGGTTCAGCCTTACTCCTGATGTTTAACTTCTGTCTTAACCGTAAAGAATTTGTATTTCTGATAGATGATATTCAACTTCGATACTTTAGAGAGTCCCTTCCGAGGGTTGGAATAGGCTTCCTCGTAGATGATTCTACTGGGTTAGCGAATGCCGTTTTTTCCAAGCCAAAATTTATTGCTGCATTTATAAAAAAGTCAGTTCCTTTAATTCAAATACGTTGACAAATTCTTAAAAACTAAATGGCTTATTATCTTCCGTTAGTTTTGACGCATCATATCTTTTGATGACTTCATCTGTGATATCAACAGACAGACTGAAATAAACGACTGAATTGGAGGCGAGGTCCAGGACTAAGCTAAATCCTTTCTCTTTGGCCACGGTCTCGATAATCGGATTCACCTCTTCTCTAATTTTATCAAATAAATTGAACTGAAGCCGTTTCCATTCTTTAAGAGAATCTTCGGCAAATCTTTGGCGTTCTGTTCTGAGATTATCTAAATCAAAAGAGAGCTGCTCTTGAGCTTCAAACGTCATGACAAGTCTTTGGGTTTGAAATTTTGTTTCCAAATCTTGGATTTTTTTATCTAAATTTGCCAGCTCATTGTTTATTTTTTGCTCTTTTTCTTGAAGTAAAGCGATAGCCTTTTGTCCCTCTTTCGATGTTTGCAATGTTTTTTGAGAGTCGACCACTGCTGCCTTGAACAACTGTTGAGCTGCTCCCTGAGAAACAAAGACCACTAAGACGAAAATAAACAAAATGATGTTTCCTGATTTTTTTCTCATGTTAACTTCTCCCTTAAGTGGATTTGACTAAACCATACATTTCACTCATTTCAACTTGCAGTTCTTGGAAAAAGTTGCTGGGACGGAGAGATGAATTGAACCAATGAAGCTTAAGGTATATGGCTTCTGGTTGGATTAAATTTGTTAATATTTCCAGGTGACATTATACCGCTTGACCATTAAGTATCCTTCCTCATCCTCTTCGACTGTGAAAAGCTTTCCCTTTTTCAAAACATAAGGTCTGGTTTTTAGAGGAATTTTCACAATAAATTTGCCTTCTGAATCAAACACATCATAGTAATAGCCTTCTCCTTCCTCAACTCGCTCATGTGTCCTGACAAAAATCCGGCCTTCATCATCCGAAGTAAACCAACTGTAAGCCATATGGTATTTAGGGATGGAAATTTTTATTTCTGGAGGTATGCCTTCAGTCCTCTCCCCTATTTCTTCTTCTGTAATTTCCACTGGGTCATAATCTTTTATTATTTTTCTTTTCAGGATTCCTTCTTTATCAAAAATTTTGATCTCATAATTTCCCGGATAGCCACAGATAACTTGGTCATTATTATCTATCTGAGACAATATGATTCCCATAAAAGGATTGAAGGCGTTTAAATCGGGTAAAGGTGAGCCGTCCAAAGAATGGAGATAGTTCAATTCAGAGTCGAATTTTTTAAGCTCATACCTTGGATTCTCTTCTTCTCTGACAGCAGAAATTCCAACCAAATTCCCTTCGGAATCTATATCAATTCTCATCAGACCAATTTTAGCTATTTGAAGATTTTCCTTGAATTCTCCTTCTAAAGAAAAAATGGCGAGCCGTCTTCCAAAATCATCCACCACGAGCTCATTTTGATGAGTGATAAATACGTTAGACGGCGTGATGAACTCACCAGGACCCTGCCCCTTTTTACCAATAATCCTTATATAAGCTCCATTCTGATCGAAAACTTTCACGTGTATTTCTTTCCAATCTAACACATAAATTCTTCCCGCCTCATCTACTACCATCGACCTTATATCAGAAAACATGTATTCGTCTCGTCCCTCAGCCTCTCCGATGGTTAGCTCTTCCTCCAGGCTGAATATATCCTCACTATAAATCGGCTCTTTGGGATTCGTTACGACTGTTACCCCATTTTTGATCTCTATTATTCCCTTCCATTCAGTCTTCTGTTTTTGACAGGAAAAATGAATGATAATGACAGAGAAAATAATTAATATTGAAATAATCTTAATTTTGCGTCTCATTATTACCTCTTTTAAAATCCTGACTCACTCATCATTCTTCTTTATATGCATACGGAATCTGCACCTTATTCTCTGACAAATAGTACTATTTCCAGATCATCTTAAAAGCCAATAATCTCAGCTTCTCTCATTGCGGAATCAAGAATTCAATGAGCTTGGCTTCTTTCCGACTCATTTCTTCCATGCTTTTTTGACTGCTTGGAAAAAATAAGCCCCCATAATAAATGCTATCCCTATCCCTATTATTATTGTGATCGTTCCTTGCTTAAATATGGTATAGAGAAGTCCTTCTACTACAACCCAAATAACCAAAATCCCGAGAATTATGAAGAACGCACGTAATTTTTTAAAACCGACTTTCATTTATTTCTCCTGATTATATAGAAAGGGCATTTGGCTTTCATTCGATTCTTGAATAAAAATTATGGTTTTCCGTATTTTTGGATTATTCTTATTAAATTTTCTTGGTTATAAATTGAATCGTCTAAGACAAAATCCTCATCCGCATGCAAATTTTCAAAGTATAATCTCGCTTCTTCATAATAAGGAACGGTTAATCTTCTCATAAACTCAACAAATTCCCTTAAATTTTTTACCCTTGCCCCTTTGTACTCTCTCATCAGAAGTGTGCCTACATCCAAAAAGCTCAATAAATAGAGATGTCCTTTATTCCCAATAAATGATTCCAATGGAGCATCATTTTTACTTACGTCCTCCTCTGAATAACAGGTGCATTCTTCACCGGCATGAATGATCTTGAATCCATACTGTTGACCGAACGCTGCTTCCTCGCTTTCCACTAACCATTCCACATAACCATCGTCTGGCGTTTCGATGACTTGCCCGCATGAATCACAAATCCATTGTTTTAACGGCTCTAACATAGCGCCTCCTTTTTTATAATGCTTAATCCAGAGGGATTAATGCTCTAAGGCAAATGATTTAAGCTTGTTTCAGTTTGAACTTTCTCTGGGAGGAAATGGCTTTTAACAATAGACTTTATTTTAAAATCAATATATTCTGCTGGGTTTTTGGACTCATCATCGACTAAAACTTCCAAATGAAGATGCGGTCCTCGAGAAGCTCCCGTCATTCCAACTTTCCCGATGAGTTCCCCGGCTTTAACAGCCTGCCCTTTTTTAACCAAAACAGAATCCAGTTTGGAATAATGAGTCTTAATCTTGTTTGAGTGCTTGATTAATATATACTTTCCGTAATAACTTTCAGGTTCATAGTCGGATACGGCCGATACGACTGTTCCATCAGCTGACGCATAGACTTCCGTCCCTATAGTTGCGGCAATATCCAGGCCTTTATTAAACTCCTTTTCTCCTGTGAAGGGATTTTTCCTCCATCCATAACCCGATACGATCCATCCCTCTTTAATCGGCTCAACAAACTCTATTTTTGCATTCTGGCTAAGAGTTAAAATAACTCTATCTAGTCCGGAACCTTCATCTAAATTCAGTGCCCCATTACTGAGAAGGGGCCAGACCATTAATCCAAGCAGGATCGTTAAACTTGAGATGAGTGAAAATTTAAATTTCTTCATAAGATGACCTCCTCATCGGGATTATATTAAATAAACCATTTTACTAAATGTGTCCCAGTGTTTCATAGTCTATGACCTCAGTTGTCCTCGCTGTCTTCATATTCTTGGATTTCAAAGCTGTATCTTTTAACAAATTTGTAGTCATTCTCTGTCGCCACTGTATAAGCCTTGCCGTTCTTAAAGAATAGAGTTTCCGGAGCAATATTCGCCTTAAAATTGCCGATATATATTCCCTCTTCATCAAACAGGTCAAAAAGAGTGTATTCCCCCTCTATGAATTCCACAACAACGGCCAGCCAGCCATTTTCCATCAATGTGAAATTATAGTAGGCGGGTTTGTACTTGGGATACTCGATGAATTTTACAACTTCTTTTTTGTAATCCTCTGGCCTGTTTCCCATGAACGGTTTGGCTATATTTTCAACGAAGTATTCTTTATCTTTTTCCCCGACCTTAATCGAGTCGTACTCTCTTTTGATAGTCCTCAATGGAATGCCATCTGGAGAATAAATATCGATTGTGTAATCTTCCGGATAGCCAAAATAGATATAATCATTATCGGTAACAGTGTATACAGGTCGAGGTTGGAACACGATTTGGTTCAGTATGCTCGCCGTGAATTTCGCTCGAGATGTCAAATCTCTTCCACCGGAAATTTCAAATTCGTTTGTTCTTGAATGGAACTCCTGGACGACATTAAATTGGTCGTCAAATAAACCGAATACGATTCTGTATCCATTTTCCAAGTAGCTGGAGAAACTGGATATAAAATATCCCCGGGAATTCATGTAGAGATTCTCAAGAACTCCAGGGATGTTGAGTTGTTTCAGATATTTTCCATCCGTATCAAAAAAAGAAATTCTCAGGTTTCCGTAATCTGTTATGTATAAGTGGCCATTTTTATCAAATCTCGGAATTGAAATAGCTTGAAACTCACCTGGCCCCTGCCCCTCTCTTCCGATAGAGAGAATATATTTTCCTTCAGGATTGTATTTTTGAATTCTTCTTTTGTCAAAATCTATGACATAAAAATTTCCTTGGTCATCTGTATTGAAAAAGACAAATTCGTCAAACATATAATTTTCGTCTCCTTCAACAACACCGATAGAAAGCTCCTCTTTGAAGACAATTTTCTTTTTACGGCCATCCTTAGGATTTGGATACTTTGGGTTTGAAATCACCTCTTTGAACTTTAATATTTCAGGCTTCTTAGTTTCTTTCTGCGCATAGCTAAATAAAGACAGACAAGATATCAACGATAGAGCACACAATATGAATGTCAAGGAATGAAATTTCCTTTTTTCCATGCCTTCCTCCTGTTTAAGTCGTTAGTATTTCCACGTGACTTTGTACCGCTTCACAAAAGGATAGCCTTCCTCATCCTGTTCAACTGTATAAAGCTTCTTATTTTTAAAGAGATAAGGTCTGATTTCCAGAGGAATTTTTGCAATGAATTTGCCTTCGGGATCAAACACATCATAGTAAAAGCCTTCTCCCTGCTCTACTCGCTCATGTGTCATGACAAAAATACGGCCTTCGTCATCCGCGGTAAACCAATAGTAAGCATTATGGTATTTAGGTATAGAGACTTTTAATTCTGGAGGAGTGCTTTCAGTCTCTTGTTTAATTTCTTCTTCTGTAACTTCCACTGGGTCATAATCTTTTATTATTTTTCTTTTCAGGTTTCCTTCTTTATCAAAAATTTTGATCTCATAATTTTCTGGGAAACCAAAGATAACCTGGTCATTATTATCTATCTGAGATATCAGGACTCCCATAAAAGGATTATAGCCGCTTTGATCGGGTAAAGGAGAGGATCCAAAAGAACAAAGATAATTCAATTCAGAATCGAATTTTCTAAGCTCATACCTCGGATTCTCTTCTTCTCTGACAATGACAATTCCAATTAAATTCCCTTCGGAATCTATATCAATCCTCAACAGATTAATTGTTGCGACTTGGAGATTTCTCTTGAATTCGCCTTCCAGGGAAAAAAAGGCGAGCCGGCTTCTCATATCATCCACTACCAGCTCATTTTGACGAGTAATTGATACGCTTAACGGAAAATTGAACTCACCAGGACCTTGTCCTTTTCTCCCAATAGTCCTTAAAAAAGCTCCATTCTGGTCAAAAACCCTCAAATGTGGATCTTCCCTATCTAACACAAAAATTCTTCCTGCTTCATCAACTGCAATCGACCTTATTGCAGAAAACATGAATTCCTCTCTTCCCTCGACTTCTCCGATGGACAGTTCTTCCTCCATGCTAAATATATCCTGCCCATGAATCGGCTCTTTTGGATTCTTAACGACAGTGACTCCATTTTTTTCCTCGATTGTTCCTTTCCATTCAGATTTCTTTTTTCCACAGGAAGCGAGTATCATAAAGACCGAAAGAAAGAGGACGATTGAAGCGAAACCGTTTTTTATTCTCATTTTGCCCCCCGTATACAATCCTTTTTCATATTCTAACAAATATTTCCAAAGAAGAGAATAATGATGAACCCAAACAACTGTTTATTCTCACCACTAATTAGGCAATTCTTTTGGAAATAATATTAAAGATAAAAGTGTCATTGCGGGCATATTAGTCACAAAATGTTGGTGAC
>JABAOF010011101.1_pt1 | contig 17315 bp, 10 predicted proteins | sample 7062171 | NCBI WGS metagenome assembly JABAOF01 (sample SAMN14538628, study PRJNA623070) | marine sediment metagenome | biome: marine biome [ENVO:00000428]; feature: marine pelagic biome [ENVO:01000023]; material: deep marine sediment [ENVO:00002113] | place: India: Gulf of Khambhat ...
TCTGGCAGGAGGCGAACTACAACTTCGCCTTCTTCGACCAGGTGCCGGAGCTGGATTGGGACAGCGCTTACCGGGTTTTCGTTCCGCGGGTGCTGGCCACCGAATCTACATACGATTACTACCAGCAGCTGAAGCGGTTCGTGGCGCTGCTCGAGGACGGTCACACCTCGGTCTGGCTTAACGCGCCGGCCGGCCAGTTCGAGTCCTACCCGTGGGTCTTGACCCGGAACGTGCAGGGCCAAGTCCTGGTCGACAACGTGGGTCGCTCGCTGCAGAGCGAGATCCCGATTCACTCCGTGATCGAGACGATAGACGGAGAACCGGCGGCCGAGCGCGCTCTGAGGGAACGAGGACCCTACACCTTCGCCAGCACCGAACACGACCGCATCGACAGAGTTCTGTCGGCGGCGCTGTACGGGCCGCCGGACCGAACGCTGCGGATCACCTATGTCACCCCTGCCGGCGCGCGACGCGAGGCGACCCTGAAGCGCGACCGGCGCACCCGCGAAGACGAGTGGGTCCTGCCCACTCGGTCGACGCGCCCGCGCTTCGAGTTCCGTTGGTTGGATGACGAGATCGCGTATGTCACGGTCAACACCTTCAACGATGCGGGTGTGGTCGAAGATTTCGAGGCGGCGCTCCCGGAGCTGTATCGGGCGAAGGCTCTGGTTGTGGACATTCGGAAGAACGGCGGGGGTAACAGCAACAACGGATACCGCATCGCCGCTTATCTGACCGACGACACGCTTCAAACCTCCGCTTGGAAGACCCGCGAACACGTCGCCGCCTACAAGGCGTGGGGACGGTTCACGGAGCGGTACCAGGACTACAACCAGATGAAGGCCTGGCGCGATGGCGGCACGCACGGAGCGGTGCCGCCGGCGGAGGGGCGCCGCCTGATCGTGCCGACGGTCGTACTGCAGGAGCACGCGACGTTCTCCGCGGCCGAGGACTTTCTCGTCGCCATCGAAGCGATCCCCCAGATCACGACGATGGGACGGCCGAGCGGAGGGAGCACCGGGCAGCCGCTGACGCTCGACCTGCCGGGCGGTGGACGCGCTAACATCTGCAGCAAGCGAGACACCTATCCCGACGGGCGCGATTTCGTCGGGATCGGCATCGCGCCCGACATCTTCGTCGAGCCGACGGTCGAGGACGTACAGCAGGGTAGAGATCCGGCCCTTGATCGTGCGGTCGAGCTGTTACGCAGCCAACTGTCCGGGTAGAAGCATTCCGACCCTGGGGCGCGCGCCCACCCTTGCCCCGCTGAAACCACCCGGCCAGACGGTCGTAGTGATCATCAGACTGTCCCTTCAACGCGCACAGATGAGTTATCACTCTTACTGGCGCCGGCATTCGCCGGTTCGAACATCTCCACTTCAGCCTGTCGGTTTGAACGAGGAGGTAGCACGATGAAATGCTTGCTTCGCGGGCTTCTTGCCCCCGCGGCGCTGGGCTGGGCGGTTGTCGCAGCGACGGCGATGACGCCCGCAACGGCCCTGGCGCAGGCGGACTACCTGGATCAACTCCCGCCCCTGGTCGACCGAGAGGTCTTCTTCGGCGACCCACAGATCGCTTACGCCGCACTCTCGCCGGACGGCCGCTTCGTGTCGTTCGCCAAGCAGCTCGACGGGATCCTCAACGTCTGGGTCANNTCCCGTGATCGGTTATTTCTGGAGCCAGGACGGGAAGTACATCCTCTACACGCAGGACAAGCTGGGCGATGAGAACTTCCGGGTCTACGCCGTGGACCCGACCGCTGCGCCGGCGCCGGGCTCGGCGGCGCCACCGGCGCTCGACCTGACGCCGTACGAGAACGTGCAGGCGCGAATCATCTCGGTGCCGGACAACGCGCCCAATCAGATGCTGGTCGGCCTCAACGACCGCGACCCCCGGCTCCATGATGTGTACCGGCTGGACATCCACACCGGCGAGCGGAAGCTGGTCTTTCAGAACGACCAGAACATCGCCGGCTGGGTCGCCGACCTCGAGGGCAACCTGCGGCTGGGCGTGCGCGTGGACGAGGAGGGCGGCACGGAGATCCTGCGCGTGGACGGCGACCAGCTGACGACGGTGTATACGTGCAACTTCGAGGAGGAGTGCAATCCCTTCCGCTTTCACAAGGACGGCCGGCGCGTCTACATGACGACCAACAAGGGCGACCTCAACCTGACGCGCCTCGTGCTGTTCGACCCCAAGACGGGGACGGAAGAGTTGGTGGAAAGCGATCCGCAGGGGCAGGTGGATTTCGGCGGCGCAACCTTCTCGCGGGCCACCGACGAACTGATCGGCACGTCTTACATGGGAGACCGGATCCGCCTCTATCCCAAGGACCCGCAGTTCGAGAAAGACATCCAGGTGCTCCGGGGCGCCGGCTTGAACGGCGACCTCTTCTTCCGCGAGCCCACCCGGGACGACCGGATCTGGATCGTGAAGAACATCGTCGATACCGATGAGGGGCCGAACTACCTGTACGACCGGTCGACCGGCAAGGTCGAGCTGCTGTACCGTCCCCGCGACGACATCCCCGTGGCTTACATGGCCGAGAGGAAGCCGGTGCGGTACACGGCTCGGGATGGTCTGGAGATCCCCGCCTATCTGACGCTACCCAAGGGCGTCGAGCCGCGGGCTCTGCGGGCGGTGATCGTACCGCACGGGGGTCCGTGGGGTCGCGACGGTTGGGGCTACGATGCGATCGCGCAGTTCCTGGCCAACCGCGGCTACGCCGTGCTCCAGCCCAACTTCCGGGGCTCCACCGGATACGGGAAACGCTTCCTGAATCTGGGCAACAACGAGTGGGGCACCGGCGACATGCAGCACGACATCACCGACGGCGCCAAATGGCTGGTAGAGCAGGGGATCGCCGCGCCCGGCAAGATCGCCATTATGGGTGGTTCGTACGGTGGCTATGCGACCCTGGCCGGTGTGGCCTTTACACCGGACGTCTACGCGGCGGGGGTGTCGATCGTCGGGCCCTCCAGCATCATCACGTTGATGGCATCGATTCCGCCCTACTGGAAGCCGATCGTCAAGATGTTCCACAAGCGGGTCGGTAATCCTGAGGATCCACAGGACCGCGAGCGCCTGATCGCCCAGTCGCCACTCCACTCGGCCGAAGAAATCACGGCGCCCCTTCTGGTCATCCAGGGCGCTAACGACCCGCGGGTGAAAAAGGCCGAGTCCGACCAGATCGTGCTCGCCATGCGTCGGCTGGGCCGGACTGTGGAGTATCTGGTCGCGCCGGACGAGGGGCACGGCTTCGCCGGCGAGATCAACAACCTGGCCATGTTCGCGAAGATCGAGAAGTTCCTCGCCCAGCACCTGGGCGGCCGCTACCAGGAGAGCATGGCGCCGGAGGTGCGCAAGCGCTTGGAAGAGTTGACGGTGAACATCGAGACGCTGACGCTACGCGAGTAGCCGGAGTCTCGACCGAGTCAGATGCGCCCTGCAGCCAAGTCGGCGGCTGCGGGGCGCTCTACTTCATCTGCTGCGACTTACGCGATCTTGATGGTGCCGGCCTGCTCTGCCATTTTCGGGGGCCATGATTCCGCGCTATCGGACCTTCTTCGCCGAGCTGAAGCGCCGCCACGTATTCAAGGTGGCGGCGGTCTACGGGGCCACCGCCTTCGTCGTGCTGCAGCTGGCTGACATCGTCTTCCCCAGCCTGGGCGTCCCGGCCTGGGCCATACCCCTGATCGTGGCGGTGACCCTGGCCGGCTTCCCTCTGGCGCTGGTGCTGGCCTGGGCGTTCGAGATGACGCCCGACGGGGTGCGGCGCGAGGATCCTGCCACGAGCGGCGAGCTGGAGGCCATCGTAGCACAGCCGCGGAGGCAACGCTGGCCGGGGGGCGCGCTGGCGCTGCTGGGTATCGTGCTGCTGGTAGCCGCCGCCTGGTGGGTGGGCCGCGAGTCGGGTGGTGCCGGCCGTGAGGCGGTGGCGCCGGAGGTCGCGTCGGCGAGTGTCGGGACCGACCGGCGTCCCTCCGTTGCCGTTCTGCCGTTCGCCAATCTCAGCGGCGACGCCGAGACCCAGCCATTCACCGACGGGATCCACGACGACGTATTGACCCAGCTGACCAAGATCGGGTCGCTGAAGGTCATCTCGCGGACCTCTGTGCTGGAGTACCGCGAGACGACGAAGAAGGTCGGCGAGATCGCGGACGAACTGGGCGTGGCGACTGTTCTCGAGGGCGGCGTGCAACGGGCCGGCGCCCAGGTGCGGATCAACGTGCAGCTCATCGATGCGAGTTCCGCGAGCACCTCTGGGCCGAGCGCTACAACCGCGACCTGACGGCGGCCAACATCTTCGCCATCCAGACGGAGATCGCCGAGGCCATCGCCGGCGCGCTGCAGGCGCGGTTGACACCGGAGGAACGAGAGAGCCTGGCGGACCGACCTACCGAGAGCCTCGAGGCCTACGAGAACTATCGGCGGGCCCTGAGCTTTCTGTTCACGGCCGACTATCAGGAGAGCATGTTCCGGACCTCCGAGAGCCTCCTGTCCCGGGCGATCGCAGCGGACTCGAGCTTCGCCGAGGCCCACGCCTACCTCTCCATCGCCCGCGCCAACCTCTACTGGTTCCATTACGATCGCAGCCCGGAGATTCGCGCGGCCGCGTTTGCCGCGGCGGAGCGGGCGCTCGAGCTCGATCCGGACCTACCGGAGGCGCACCACGCCCTGGGCGAGTTCTACTACCGCTTCGACCTCGACTACGAGCGGGCTATGGCCGAGCTGGCCCTGGCCGAGCGCGCGCGGCCGGGCAGCGGCGAGATCCAAGAGGTGGCGGGGGCGGTGCTCAGACGGAAGGGCGATTTCGAGGGCGCGGTGGAGCGCTTCAGGCGTGCCGTGGAGCTGAACCCTCGCTCGCCGTTGGCTCAGTACAGCCTGGGCGAGACGCTGTCGTTGATGCGGCGTTTCGATGAGGCCGCGCCCATCATCGAGCGGGTGATCGAGCTGGCCCCGGAGCAGCCCGCGGCGTACGTGGCCCGCGCGAATGATGCTGTGCTCTCCAGCGGCGATTTGGCGGCAGCGCGCCGCTCTCTGGAGGCAGGACGCGGCTTGGGAGTCGTGCCCGCTAGGGACTGGACCTATTTCCTGATCGCTCACTACGGGCGGGATGTGCCGGCCATGAGGCGGCAGCTGGAGCTAGCGGAAGATCCGCTCGATGATTCCCAGTTCCAGTACGTCCCCAAGGCGCTCGGCCAGGCCTGGCTGCACGACCTGAGCGGGGACGAGGAACGTGCCCGGGCGTACTACGACTCCGCCCGGGTGCAGCTGGAGGCCCGGATCGCCGGCGATCCCGAGGACCCGCGCTACCACAGCGCGTTGGGCCTGGCCCTGGCTGGTCTGGACCGGGCCGCCGGCGCCGTGCGCGAGGGTGAGCGCGCGGTGGAGATCATGCCTCCGGAGCGCGAGGCCTGGCGCGGCACCTCACGCGTTTACGACCTGGCGAAGATCTACGCCGCCGTGGGCCGACACGACGACGCCGTCGACCTCTGGCAGGGTCTGCTGAGACGACCGGCGCCGGTCACCGAGCATCTGCTACGCATCGACCCCGCTATGGACCCGCTGCGCTCGCACCCTCAGTTCGTGGCGCTGGTCGCTCGCTGACGCCGAATTACGACGTAGTGCTCTCAGATGGGAACCTGGCGCCGGTGATGGCCCGGGCCTCGTCAGAGGCCCGGGACCACGGCAGGGCCCGGGAGGGCGCGACTTTGGCTCTGTGATCCGGCGACCTGATCTATAATATTGTGGCGACTCTGGCATCGGTCTCGCATCAATTTGGAGCTCCTATGTTCCGTTTGCGCGTTCTGCTGGCCCCAGCGGTGCTCGTCGGACTCGCGCCCGCGGGCTCGGCCGCCGCTCAACAGGTACCCGGGGCGCCGCCCGGCCTGGACCGCCATGTGACGCAGGTCATGCGGGCGTTCGAGGTCCCCGGCGTCGCCCTCACCATCGTGAAAGACGGCGCGGTGGTGGTCGCGAAGGGCTATGGCCTCCGTAAGATCGGCGACGACGCGCCAGTGGACGCGCACACGCGCTTTGGCATCGCCTCCAACACCAAAGCCTTCACCGCCACGGCGCTCGCCTTGCTGGTGGAGGAGGGGAAGCTCGAGTGGGACGCGCCGGTGATCGAGTACCTGCCCTGGTTCCAGATGTGGGACCCCTGGGTGACCCGCGAGATCACGGTCCGCGACCTGCTGGTCCACCGGAGCGGCCTGGGGCTGGGGCAGGGTGACCTGCTGGGCTGGCCGCCTTCGACCCGCACGCGCGAGGAGATCGTCCGGCGGATACGCTACCTGAAGCCGGTGACCAGCTTCCGCAGCGCTTATGCCTATGACAACGTGCTCTACCACGTGGCGGCGCTGGTGATCGAAGAAGTGAGCGGAAAGACCTGGGAAGAGTTCGTGTCTTCGCGGATCCTCGCCAGGTTGGGGATGAACGAGACGCGGGTGAGCCGCGCCTCGACCCGCGAGCCCGGCAACGTCGCCACGCCTCACGCTCGGCTCGAGGGCGTCGTGCACCCCGTCGAGCCCTTCGATGCTACCAACACCAACGCGTCGGGCGGCATCAACTCGACCGCTGCCGACATGGCGAAATGGCTCATCGTGCAACTCGATTCCGGACGCGTGGCCGACGGGTCCCGGCTGTTCACACCGCGGACCACCCGGGAGCTGTGGAGCCCGGTGACGCCGATGCCGATCGTCAGGCCGCCGCGAGGCCTCGAGCCGTTGGCGACGGACTATCGCGGCTATGCGCTGGCCTTTGTGGTGCAGGAGTATCGCGGCCGCAAGATGGTGACCCATACCGGAAGCCTGCCGGGCTACGTTTCACGAGTGGCCATGATCCCCGAGCAGAGGCTCGGGGTGGCCGTGCTCACCAACCAGGAGGCGCGTGCCGCCTACGAGGCGATATCGTACCGAGTACTGGATCATTATCTCGAGGCTCCCGCAACCGACTGGCTGGCGGCCTATGTATCCGTCCTGGCGCGCGAAGATTCCGCCCGGGCCGCGGCGGGCGGAGGCGAGGAGGCGACCCACGAAGTCGCGGGGCCTCCGTCGTTGCCGCGGGACGCCTACGCCGGAACCTACACCGACACCTGGTACGGCGACGTGACCGTCGGTAGGGAGGACGGCGGCCTGGTCATCCGCTTCTCCAAGACCCCGGCCCTGGTGGGCGACCTGGAGCACTACCGCCACGACACCTTCATCGCCCGCTGGCGCGACCGGGAGCTGCGCGCCGACGCCTACGTGACCTTTGGCCTCGATCCGGGCGGCGCGGTCGAGGAGGTCAAGATGCGGGCGGTCTCACCGCTGACCGACTTCAGCTACGACTTCCACGACCTGATGCTGAGACCGGTCCGTGGATCGGGTGGCGGCGGGCGAGAATAGTCGGATCGAGCCCGAGGCCATCGTCGCGGTCCGCGACCTCGAGAGGTGGGCCGTATGCGACTCGACCGGTCTGACCAAACCCTGGCACCCGGCCGCCGATCCCATCATCTTATAGACAGCCCCGAGTAAAGACCTCGCATGTCAGCGGCGACGTGGTCGGTAGGTGCGGCGCTGCAGGTCGCACACCCTGGCATGTCGGCAGCAGTTCTCGGCCGCCGATCGGAGCAGCTGGCCATGACGACGATCGCGGAACTCGACCGCATCGCCATCACCGTCAAGTCGCATCGACTCCTCAAGTTGCTGTTGAGCGAGAATCGCAGGCTCGAGGAGATCATGCGCAACTCCAAGAACGAGGTTGAAGCGCGGGTCGGCGTGCGCGAGTGGATGCTGGAGTTGTTAATGGACCGACCCCACGCGCTCGCCTACTACGAAGGACGGCGTGCCGACCGCGCGACCTTCGAGAAGCTTGAGTGGAGCGACTACGCCGCGATTCGGCTGCTGGACTACATCGACAACGCCGGCCGCGAGTTCGTCGATCCCAACCTGCGCGGCCAGCTCGCCGTGAATAATCCGATCAGGCTCCTCTGGCTGGCCGTCAACCGCGGAACCGGTGGCGCCCGGCCCGACTTCTTCGAGGACATGCTGCATCTGTTCCGGCAGTTGACGGGCAGGAGCGAGAGATCCTTGCCCACCCGCGAGCAGGTCGAGGCCTGGACGGACCGCTACCCATCGGGTATGGACCCGCGTATCGTGGCGCTGCGTGAGGAGAACCGGGATCGCATCCTCAACATCATCATCGACCGCATGGACCGGGGCGAGATCCACAGTCCCAAGTTCAAGTTCGAGCCCGGCATGTCGCGTACGGAGAAGTACCAGCGCGCCCGAGAGTGGTGGAAGGACATGTACTTTCACCTCAACTTCGCGGTTCGTTCGCCCGAGCTGCTGAACGAGATGCTGGGGGAGTCGCTGGATCCCGACACGATGAAGATCCTCTATCAGGCGCGAGACAAGGGGATACCGTTCTTCGTGAATCCGTATTACCTCTCGCTCCTCCACGTCAGGGTCCCGTACTTCGCCATCGGAGCCGACCTGGCCATCCGCCACTACGTCGTCTACAGCACGCAGCTGGTGGAGGAGTTCGGCCACATCGTCGCCTGGGAGAAGGAAGACCTGGTGGAGCCCGGCAAGCCCAACGCCGCCGGCTGGCTGCTGCCGCCTTATTACAACGTGCACCGGCGCTATCCCGACGTGGCCATCCTCATCCCCGACACCACGGGTCGCGCCTGCGGTGGTCTTTGCGCCTCTTGCCAGCGGATGTTCGACTTTCAGCGCGGTCGCCTCAACTTCGACCTCGAGAAGCTGCAGCCGCACACCACCTGGCCGGAGAAGCTGCGCGAGCTGATGAAGTACTTCGAGGAGGACTCACAGCTTCGGGATATTCTGGTCACCGGCGGCGACGCGCTCATGAGCACGGACAGCGCCCTCGAGGGCATCCTCGACGCCATCTACGAGATGGCGCGTGCCAAGCGCGAGGCGAACCGGACACGCCCGAACGGCAGAAAGTACGCCGAGATCGTGAGGGTGCGCCTGGGTACCCGCTTGCTGGCATATCTGCCCCAGCGGATCACGCCTGAGCTGACGGAGATCCTGGCCCGCTTCCGAGCCCGCGCCGCCGAGGTCGGGGTCAAGCAGTTCGTGATCCAGACCCACATCGAGTCTCCCATGGAGGTGACGCCGGAGACGCGCGATGCGGTCGCGCGCCTGCTCTCGGCCGGCTGGATCGTGACCAACCAGCTCGTCTTCACGGCCGCGGCCTCGCGGCGCGGACATACCAACAAGCTGCGAAAGATCCTCAACAACGTCGGGGTGTTGCCGTACTACAACTTCGTGCTCAAGGGCTATCGCGAGAACACCTTCAACTACGCCCCGGTCGCTCGCGCCGTCCAGGAGGAGCTGGAGGAGAAGCTCATCGGTCGCGTGCCGGAGCAGTTTCATGACGCCATCCGGGGTTTGCCCGAGGACGGCGAGACGTTGATCAGCAAGATCGGCGCGATCAGGGCAGACGCCAGCCTTCCCTTCCTGGCGACCGATCGCACCGTGCTCAACCTCCCGGCCGTGGGCAAGAGCCTGACCTTCCGGACCATCGGGATCACCCGCTACGGCCGGCGCATCCTCGAGTTCGACCACGACCGCACGCGCGCTCACAGCCCGATCATCGACCAGATCGGCAAGCTCATCGTCATCGAGTCGAAGTCGATCAGTGAGTACCTGGATCAGCTCGACGGCCTGGGCGAGAACGTCGCGGAGTACGACTGCATCTACGGCTACTCGCTGGGCGAGACCGAGCCCAGGATGCCGATCTATGACTATCCGCCCTACGACTTCGAGGTGACCGACGAGATCACGAACCTCGAGTTGGAGGATTTGCGCGCCACGGGACGAACGCCCGCTTCGTCCGCCGCGTTCACGGAGTAAAGCTCGCGCTGGCAGTGCCCCAAGCCCGGGACCCAGCTGAGCCATTGACAGGGGCTCGGTCCCGCCTCCGCTTGTAGTCGATTCTTTTGCCGGGCACTATGTTGGTAGCGCAATCCGGACCGACCAGCGACGAACGACCTGAGCACGGTGCAACTTCTCCGCCGCATCCGAGAGCGCAAGATCGTACAGTGGGCCGTGGTCTACCTGGCCGGCGCCTGGCTGTGCCTCGAGGCGCTCGGCTTCGTCGCCGACTCGTTCGGTTGGCCCCCCACCGTCGCCCGCAGCGCCATCCTCATCGCTGCCGTCGGCTTCTTCGCCGTGCTCGTCATCGCCTGGTACCACGGCGAGAAGGGACAACAGCGCGCCAGCGGCCTCGAGCTGCTGCTGCTGGGGGCGCTGGCGATCGTGGCTGGCGCCCTCGTCTTCGTCTTCGGACGCGAGCCCGGGCCGCCGGGCGTGACACGAGTCCTCCACGATCCGTCACCGGCCTCCGGGCCGCCCGCCGTCGCCGTCGTCCCCTTCAGCGTGCGGGGCGCCGACATGGAGGTGTGGCGCGAGGGGCTGGTCGATCTGCTTTCGATCAACCTGGATGGGTCGGCCTTGCGCGCCATCGACAGCCGCACCGTGCTGGCGCGCTGGCACGAGCGGACGGCCGGGGGCGCGGAGGCCGATCTGGAGATGGCGTTGGCCGTGGCCCGAGCGACCGGCGCCCGGCACGCGGTGCTGGGCACGGCGGTGGCCACGGGCGCCCAGGTCCGGCTGGCGGCCAACGTGCGCGAGCTGGAGCGTGGCGACCTGGTGCACCAGGTCCAGGTGGATGGCCCCGCCGACAGCATGATCGCTCTGGTCGACCGGCTGTCCATCGAGCTGCTGCGCTTCCTGCTGCACGAAGGCGCGCCCGAGCCGCGCGCCGATCTCGCCAGCGTGACGACCGGCTCGATCGAGGCGCTCAAGGCGTTTCTGAACGGCGAGCTTCTCTATCGGCGCGGCGAATACGAATCGGCCGATGAAGCGTACCAGCGGGCCGTGGCCGCCGATTCCAATTTCGCGCTGGCCTACTACCGGCTGGGTCTCACCCGCGGCTGGACGGAAGCCGCCGGCACCGAGCTGGCGCTGGGGCCGCTCGCCCGCGCCGACTCGCTCGCCAACCTGCCGCGCCGGGAAGCGGGGCTGGTGCGCGCGGCGTTGGCCATGGTCCGCAATGATGCGACGGAGATCGACGCGGCCCGCGTACTGGCGCAGCGCTATCCCGACGATCCCGAGGCCTGGTACCTGCTCGGCGAGCTGTACTACCACCACGGTTTCGCGAAGCATGTCGGTTGGGCGGAGATCGAGGCGGCGTTCCTGCGAGCCATCGAGCTCGATCCCCGCTGGGCGCCCCACTACATCCACCTGGTGGACCTGGCATATCGATATCATGCCGACAGCGTCATCGCCGCGGATCGCATGGCGCGTTACCGGGAACTGGCGCCGGAGTCGCCGTGGAACCGCTACTACGACTGGCTGTTCACGCTCGCCTTCGCCGACTCCGCGGCGCGGGCCGGCGTCTTCGCCGAATTGGAAGCGGCCGAGCTGTGGGACCTGGAGCGCGTTTGGGACCGGCTCGACCACCCGCGTTTCTGGCCGGTCCAGGAACAGCTCCTCAACCTGGAGCGAATCCGTACCGGCGAGCTACAGCCGGGGACGCTGCGCTATCTCTTCTTCGGCAACATCATGAACCGCGGCTGGCTCGCCGCCGGGCTCGGCTATCTGGACGAGGCGCGGGAGGCGGGAGTCGTCGGGCCGTGCGACTTCATGTACCTCGAGGCCACGCTACGAATCCCCGACTATCCCTTCGAGGACGAGCTGGCACCGGAGGCCATCGCGCAGCAGGGGGCCGACGCGCCCGAGGATACGGTCGCGGTGGTCCGCGGCCTGGCATGCAGCGCGCTCTACTCGGCCTATCGCGGCAAGGACGAAGAATACCGAGCGATGCGCGGCAGCCTGGAGGGGATGCGCGCGGCGCTCGCGGCGATCGACACGAGCGCGGCCCAGCAGATGTCCGCCTTGATGCGGGTGCTCGACGGGCTCGAGGCCTGGCTGACGGGTGACTCGGAGGCCGCGTACGAGAGGTTGAACGATTACACCGCGCCCACGCCGGAGCTGGCTATTCCCAACTTGTGGTGGGGGCGGATTCTGCTCGATACAGGGCGGCCGCAGCAAGCGATTCCTTTCTTCGTCGGCGAGCGGGGCCAGCCTCTGGCGCACCTGTACTTGGGGGCGGCCTACGAGGCGTTGGGTCGTGATGCCGAGGCCCGCGCCGCCTACCGGTACTTCCTGACCTGGTGGTCCGAGGCCGACCCCGGACTGCAACCGCTGGTCGATGAGGCGCGTCAGGCTTTGACGGGCATCGGTGCGCGGCTGCGATGAGTCGGCCGCTCGACCACCTCCCCGGTGTGACGTCGAGCGAGTCCGGTGCGCGCCCGCCAGACGAGGCCGTAGTTAGCAGGGCACCGCGGCCCTACCACGAGCGCGGCCACCTGCGCAGTAACGCTGGCGTTCACGCGGCTTGCCCAAAGCAGCAGTACGCCGGCGCCCCAGCTCGCCTTGCGAAGGTCGACCCGGCATGTGGCAGAATGCCCCAACCGTCAGGGGATCCAGCCCCTCGCGCCTAGTTGGCGGCGGTCGCGAGTTCAGCTTCGGGTGACGTAGTTGTCCCTTTTTGTGTCAGGCTTGCCTCGTTCTGGAGGGCTTTCGGAAGAGGGGTTGAGCGTCTAACGGACGGCGCCGCAAGAAGTTTGCGGCTCGGGGCTCGAGCTGGTACGCCTTGTGCTTATTATTCTTGCGCTTATTTACGACAGTGTCCCTGGCGCATGGAGGCCCTCAGCGGTGTCTTTCTTAGGGGCCCGCTTGTGAGAGTTTTCATATCCTTAGCTTGGTGATCGACTGCCAGTGATCGGAAGCTAATGCGAAATACGGGACGGGGCGCATCTTTGTCTGTTCTCACCTCTGTTGCCATCCTGTTGCTTGTAGGCAACATAGTCCAACCTCCGGCCGAACTGGCCGCGCAAACCGCGCCGAGAGGGGAAGTGGTCTGGCCCCCCCCACCCGAGCAGCCCCGGATCCGGTACGCGGGCTACCTCCATTCCGAAATCGATGTTGGGAAGGAGCTCTCCTTCGCGGCCAAGGTGAAACGCACGCTGCTGGGCACGCGCGAGTCGATGATCGGGCTGCGGAGACCACATGACGTCTACGTCGGCGAGCCGCCCCGCTTCTACGTCACCGACAAGGGCCATCGTGGGCTGGTGGTCTTCGACGTGGAGCGGAAGGCGGCCGAGGTTTGGACAGGTGAAGGACCCGGTCAGCTGCGCCGACCGATGGGCGTCGGGGGGGACGGTCAGGGACGGATCTATGTAACCGATCCGGGCACCCAGCGGGTGGTGGTTTTCGATACGTCTGGCGCGTTCATCCACACGTTCGGGGGTCCGCAGGTGCTGCGCAACCCGATTGATGTCGTCGTGGACGCCGATAGGGACCGAGTGTATGTGGTGGACAGTCACCTCCACCAAATCGTCGTCTTCAACCGAAACGGAGACTTGTTAGAGCGCATCGGCCGTCAGGAGGTCGATCCCGACACGCTTGAAGCGCCCCCGCCGCTTGAGCCGGGGCACCGGGGACGTGAGCAGGTCGGTGGACCGAGCGACCTTTTCGCCAACCGGGGGAGTGGGTCGGGCGAGTTTCGATTTCCGACATTCGCGGCGCTTGCGCCGGATGGCACACTGTACGTCACCGACGCGCTGAACTCGCGGATTCAGGCGTTCGATCCGAGCGGTCGCTACCTCCGGGAATTCGGCCGCCCCGGCGACACCCCCGGTTCGTTCGCACGGCCCAAGGGAGTGGCGGTAGACGCGGAGGGGCACGTTTACGTAGTGGATGCCGCGTTCAGCAACGTGCAGATTTTTGATGGAGAGGGCCGCCTCCTCCTCGCCTTCGGGAGCATGGGACGGGGTGGAGGACAACTGTGGCTGCCCGAAGCCATTCACATCAACTCGGAGGGTCAAGTCTACGTAGTCGACTCCGTTAACAGCCGGGTGCAGATCTTTGAGTACCTGGCGGAAGCCAGTGCCGAGCCCGAAAGGAGGATGGAGCCATGAAGAGTGCTCTTCGCGCTGCTGTGGCTGCACTCGCGTGCGGGGCGATGTTCGTTGTCGCCACGACAGAGGCCGAAGCCCAGTTCCCCAACGGGACCGTGGTTTCTGAGACGGTCCACAACTTCTCCCTGTCGGCGGTGTCACCCATGCCCCACGTCGACTACGGGGAGGTCTGCGTGTACTGCCACACCCCGCACGGTGGCACTGCGACTGCCCCGTTGTGGAACCGAGACGACCCGGTCGGACCGTGGACCATGTACGACAGTCCGTCGATCGACATGACGATCGAAGCATCGCCGATGGGCGTCTCGCTCGCTTGCCTCTCTTGTCACGACGGGACGATCGCTATTGACGTGATCATAAACCCGCCCAACTCGTACACGGGGCCTGACCCGGACGGCAGTGCCACGATCGATGAATGCGCCGGGTGCCACACGGGAAACAACCCCCCGGGCGGCCTGGACTTCACGTACGTCAACCTGACTACCGATCTCTCGGACGACCACCCGATTTCGGTCAACTACGATCCGACAGCTGATCCGGACTTCAACCCGGCAGCTGACGTTGAGGCCGCGGGTCTGCCGCTGCCCAACGGACAAGTGCAGTGTAATAGCTGTCACAATCCGCACTCGGCCCAGTTCCGGCCGTTCCTGCGGATTGACAACGCCGCGAGCGCGATGTGCAACACCTGTCACATCAAGTGACCAGGAAGACGCTGGGCGTACGTGGTAAGAGCGACGGCAGCGGCTCGGCCGTGGCTGATGACGGCGGTTGTGGCGGCCATCGTCGTGGTGGCCGCCTGCAGCCGCAAGGCGCTCGGCGTCATCCTTGATATCCCCGAGCCGGCGCCCGGCTCGCAAATCGTTCGCCAACAACCCGTCGCCGAGACGGCGGACACCGTGCGGCCGCCGATTGAAGCCCTCTCGGATCCTGACAGCGTGCGCGCGCTGCTCCCCAAGGATCAGGCGGGGAACATCGACTGGGTGGCGGCGCTGCGGACGGAGACCATTCGCCCTCGCGCCAACCTCCCCGGCGAGAAGTCGAGTCCGGGCCTCGAGGACTTCGGCTTCGATTTCTTGCTCAAAGGTCCAGCCCCGATGTTCGACGCCTATTTCCCCCACTCCGCACATGTCGAGTGGGTGGCCTGCCAGACCTGTCACCCCCGCATCTTTCCGTACAGGGACGAGCCGATCACCATGCAGGCGATCAACGCGGGCGAGGCTTGTGGACGATGCCATGGCACGGTCGCCTTCCCAGTCGCGACCGCATGCGAGCGCTGTCATCGGAGCATGAGTATGCCAGCGGGGCGGGCGCCGGCCGATTTGATCGGCGATGTCCTGATGGCCCGTGGCGAAGGGGCCGGCCTCGCGGACCTTCCTCCAGCCCGATTCCCGCATTGGGTTCATCGCATCCGCTATCGATGCACGGCCTGCCATCCCGGCCTGTTCGACACACGCGCCGGTGCCGACACGGTGACCATGGACATGATCTCCGAGGGCCAGGCATGCGGCAGCTGCCACAACGGACGAGACGCCTTTAGCGGCGGCTTCGGCGAGTGCCATCGCTGCCACGTCTCCGAGCCGGCACCCCAGGATTCGCGTCCGTGACGTGGCGCGGCGTCGTCCTGGCGGGCTGCGTGCTGCTTGCCGCGGTACCGCGGGCCCAAGCCCAGCGCGTGTGGCTGACCGATGCCCACGTGGGCTTAAACTTCGACGGCTCCTGGCTCGACTACCAGCTCTCCGCGGGTGAGCGGCGCCTCGGGTTTCGAGAATACGCGTCGTTTGAGCTGANNGCGTTCGCCCAGCGGTCATCGGCCACCGTGACGCAAACCATCGACACACGGCAGTTCGGCTTCGACGCCAATGTGAACGTCCTGGCAGCAAAGCCCGTCTCACTGACGTTCTCGGCAACGCGGACACAAGGGACCACATCAGGTGAGTTCGGAACTCTTAGCGACTTCTTGACGGCGCAGCTGCGAGGCAGGCTCGCGTGGCGAAACCGTTACCTCCCTGTTTCTCTGGAGTACAATCAGCAGTCCAGGGACAATTCGTGGAGGCCGGCAACTCAGAACGTCATCATACGTTTGAATGAATTGGTACGAACGCTGCGCCTCTCGGCACGAAACAGCAAGACAGGTCTTCTACTCGAACGGGTCGTGTTGGATGACCGGGCGGGTGAGCGGGACTTCACGGCATACCGTGCTACCGTCGACCACGCCCTGCGGTGGGGAAAGGGGAGCAGTCTCTCATCCTCGCTTCAGTACCTCGACCGAGCGGGGACCTTCCCCTTCGAGCGGTTCGCATGGGCCGAGAGGCTTCACATCCAGCATACCCAGAAGCTGTCCACCAACTATCGCTACCGCTTTTTGGACCTCGAGACGGTAGGGTCGTCGCTAACGGGAAGGTCCGCAAGTGCCTCTTTCACCTACCGAATTCTTCCGACCCTCAGCGTCGGCGCCCAGGCGTTCAGGCAGTCGAGCAGCTTCCAAACTGGTCGCCAGGTGAACTACGGAGCGGGACCCAACGTTGGGTTTGCGCTCGACCTGCCCCTCGGCATGAGGTTCTCCAGCGGCTTCTCAGTCGGATTCGAGCGGCTGAACCGGGAGGCCGAGGATGGCTTTGCGTCGGCGGTGGGCGAGCAACATATCATCGACGACTCCGAGCGGTTCTTCTTGGACAATCCGAATCCAGACGCGTCCACGGTGGTGGTTAGCAGCGCGGACCGAACTGTCATATTCCTGGCGGAAGCCGACTACCGTCTGGTCGACATCGACGCCCTCATCGAGATCCAGATCCTTCCCGGCAGCCGTATAGCGATTGGCGACACCGTGTTGGTGGATTACCGCTACTTGGTGACGCCCACTGATCGTCACAGCTATCTCTTGGCCAGCTACAATTCCCAATTGAGCATAGCGGGGCTGCAGCTGTTTCTGTACCGCACTCTCCGAGACGGGCAAATCCTGGAGGGACCGGGCTTGGGGTTCGCCGAATCCGACGACAGCCGGATTGGACTGCGGTGGCGCCGGTCAGCGCGCGCGACGACACTCGAGCTCCTTGCGGAGCGGCGGGACTATGAGGTGACGGACTTTCGCTCGATCACCTATCTCATGCGGGGTGCCTTCAGTCGGGCGCTGGGAGAGCGAGTGAACGTGGCATTAACAGCCTCCGGCAGCCGGAGCACCGCTCAACAACAGCGAATCACTCTCGTATCGACGAACTTGGTGCTGAGGTGGATACCGGCCAGCACGTTGCGTCTGCAGACACAAATCGGAACCTGGCACTGGACGCAGCAGGGAGCAGCGAGCGAGCGATTCATCGGCGGG
>JABAOF010031979.1_pt1 | contig 17315 bp, 19 predicted proteins | sample 7062171 | NCBI WGS metagenome assembly JABAOF01 (sample SAMN14538628, study PRJNA623070) | marine sediment metagenome | biome: marine biome [ENVO:00000428]; feature: marine pelagic biome [ENVO:01000023]; material: deep marine sediment [ENVO:00002113] | place: India: Gulf of Khambhat ...
GCTGGAGTCGGACTTTATCCCTTTGTGAATGGTATCTCGACTGTAAATCTTCCGAAAATTAAAATATTTATCCTCTTGTCATTGCCCATCGGGATTGACACTCTGGGTAATTTTTTTCATCTTTGGACGACAACCAGTTGGATGCGCTTTGTTTTTGGATTCATATGGGGATTCATCCTTCCCTTCTACTTCATCTACGGGATAGCCGAACTGTTCTTGTATCGTTCCCGAACTCAAGCAGGGAGATAAAAAACGTGCTTTCGGCCTGACAAAATATCACTTGAAATTCGACAGGAAAACACAATAGAATAGGAAAAACTATCCAGAAGGAGGAAGGATGACCAATCAAAAGCCCAGTATACTTGTTCCCGCATTGGTCGGTGGTGCTGTGGCTGGAGTTCTATCGGCCGTTCCTTTCCTCAACTGCCTCTGCTGTCTCTGGATTATCGGTGGGGCCGTTCTCGCTGCCTATTTGCTTGCCAAAGATTCGCCTATAGCCATGACAGCCGGCGATGGGGCCATTGTGGGGATCTTCACAGGTATCGTGGCCGCCATCGTGGACGCCCTGGTGAGCATCCCTTTTCAACCCATCAACGCCCAGTTCGTCCAGAGATTCATGGAGGGATTAGCCGAATACACCGAGGAAATGCCTCAAGGATGGGAGAACTTTCTTGAAAGAGGCGCCTTTGAGCCATCGGCTCCTATGTTCATGATAGGACTCCTGATTTCTGTCGTTGTCTTTTCCCTTTTGGGAGCCTTGGGAGGGATTATCGGTATGTCTATCTTCGGAAAAAAGCAAGTCGCGAAGGATCAAGGAGTCATCGATGCTCCAAAAGACACAGGTGATCGTCAATCCTGAGTCCAATAAGGGCCGCACCCGTCATAAGTGGAATGAAATCAAGGATGGCCTGAGGACGTTCATCAAAGAATTCAAATATGAATTTACCGAGAAACCTTTCCAGGCGATAGAAATATCCAGGTCGGCGATAAAAGAAGGGACAGAACTCATTATCGGAGTCGGCGGTGATGGAACGATAAATGAAATCGCTAACGGCTTCTACGAAAACCAGCAAATCATCAACCCGAAAACGGTCTTGGGCATCGTACCCTCGGGCACAGGCTGTGACTTCATCCGCAGCCTTCATATCCCGATGAATCTTAAAACCGCATTGAGGATCATTACCCAATCTCAGGCCTCATGCATCGACATCGGCCGAGTTCGTTTCAAAAACCACAGCGGCCAAGAAGAGGACAGATATTTCCTGAACGTGGCTGATTTCGGGATCGGCGGTGAGGTCGTCAAGAAAGTCAACGAATCAAGGATGAAACGAAAAGCCTCCTCTTATCTGCGGTGTTTACTATCCACGTTTATCGCTTACAAGAATAAAAGAGTAAAATTAAAAATCGATGGCAGGGATTTTCCCGTCGAGGATTATTTGGTGGGCACTGTATCCAACGGAAAGATTTTTGGCAAGGGGATGAAGATCGCCCCTCTGGCCAAGCTGGATGACGGCCTGTTCGATATCGTCTTAGTCAAGGGGATGAAGACCTTAGAATTCTTCAGGAATGTCTGGAGAATCTACACAGGCACTCATCTATCCCATCCCAAAATTTCCTTTATTCGCGGAAAGAAGATCGAGGCTTATCCTGACGAGGGTGAAGGGGATGTTCTGATCGAGTTGGACGGTGAACAACTGGGCAAACTACCGGCATCTTTTGAAATCATCTCCCGTAACTTTTTAGTTAAGGGAGCTGTGTAAGAATATTTCTTCCAAGACCATTCTTTTCCAAGAAATATTTCCCCAATGGATGAGCAGATGATAGTAAAGCAAAGAATCAGTTATCGTTATTCTTGTTGAGAGCATAAAGATAGGGAGAGTTGGTGAGGACCAATCGTCCTGATTCATCATAGTATTGATAGATGATGGTTCTCGTTCGAATTGTCGCTCTGCTGTAGGTGGACATCACCCTTTTTATGTAATCCCTGGTCTCTGGATAGGGGGGAATCCCCCCATATTTCTTCACAGCCTCTTGTCCGGCGTTATACGCAGCCAGCACCAAACCGGTATCTCTTCTGTATAATTTGATTAAATCTCTCAGGTATTTCACTCCACCCTCGATATTCTCTCTAGGGTCAAACACATTTTGAACACCATAGATCTTAGCTGTTACTGGCATCAACTGCATAAGTCCTTTGGCGCCCTTGGGCGAGACAGCGCGGAGATTATAGTTTGATTCAGCTTGAATTATGGAGTGAATCAGCTCAGCCGGAATATCATATTTTCGTGCAGCCGCCTCCACGACCGCATCGTATTTCATCTTGTTTGGAAACTCCTTAACAGGAATCTCCCCCAACATGGGTACTGTGATCAGATAAAAATACAGGAATAAAAGAAATCCTTTCCAGAGAGTGTGTCTGGGAATGATCATTTTCTTATTAACCGTTTTCAGCGCTTATCATTTTGACAAACAAAATGGTCGAAATCAATCCCCTTTTAGGGTGATTCAAGCGAGTATATTCGTGTTTTATGTCAAAAAAAGCTAAGCCGATCCTCATTTTATCAACTTTTCTATCTCCGAAGGACTCATCTTCAAAATTTCGTCGAGCCGATCGGGTTTTGTCCCCCCAGCTTGAGCAAAATCGGGCCGCCCTCCTCCGCCGCCCCCTATGAGGGGCGCCATATTTTTGATAAAAGTGTTGGCGCTTATTCTTTCGGTCAAATCTTTTGTCACCGAAGCCACGAGGAACACCTTTTCTCCCGATGCCATACCGAGAATCACGATTCCCGATCCCAGTTTTTGTTTGAGTGAATCCGACAGTTGTCTCAACTCAGCGTTCGTTAATCCTTCCACTTTCTTGACGAGAATGGAAATGCCTTTGACCGTCTTGATTTCTTCCTCTTCTTTCTTATACTTGATAGATGACATCTTTTGTCTCAGATTTTTGACCTCTTTCTCTTTCTCCTTTAAAGACTCTTTTAATTTCTCAACCTGATGGAACAAGTCTTTTCTCGAAGTACTCAAGGAGAGCTGTATATCATCGAGGAGTTCCTCACTCTCCTGAATGTGTTTTAACGCTTCTTCTCCCGTGAGAGCCTCGATGCGTCTCATCCCGGCAGCGACACTCGATTCGTTCACGATCTTGAACACACCGATCTGTCCAGTGGAATGAACGTGAACACCTCCGCAGAGTTCACGGCTAAAATCATCGACGATCACCATCCGGACTTTCTCCCCATATTTTTCCTCGAAAATGGCCACGGCACCATCCTTGATTCCCTGCTCAAACGTCGTGATTTTTGTGTCGACTTTGATGTCTTCTCTGATCTTCTGGTTAACCATGGCTTCGACCTGCTTCAATTCAGAGGAGCTTAAGGGAGAGAAGTGGGTGAAATCAAAACGGAGTCGAGAAGGAGAGACCAGGGACCCCGCTTGTTTGACATGATCTCCGAGGATCTGCCTTAGAGAGGCATGGAGCAGATGAGTTGCTGTATGATTATAGCTGATGGCATGCCGCAAAGGGCTATCAATCGCGGCCTCCACTCTGTCCTCTACTTTAAGCTTCCCGGAGAGCACATCTACTTGATGGACGATTATATCTGGGATAGGAGCAAGAGTGTTTGTCACGACCGCTGAAAAATGGGGATTTTTTAAAATCCCTGAATCCCCCACCTGACCACCAGCCTCAGCATAAAAAGGGGTCCTATCTAAAATGACCTCGCCCTTCTCCCCTTCCCTGAGCATGGATTGCCGATGGCCATCCTTCAACAAAGCCAGGACTTTCGCTTCTAAAACCTGATTCTCATCATACCCAACGAACTCCACATTGAGATCCTTGAATTTCTCGTAGACTTTCTTCCCCGCCTGGAATTCTTCTCCCTTCCAGGCCTGCCGAGCTCTCTTCCGCTGCTTATCCAGTTCTCGGTTGAAACCCTTTTCATCCACCCTTATGTTTTGTTCTGCAGCTAACTCTCGGGAAAGCTCGAAGGAAAATCCATACGTATCAGACAATTTGAAAAGTTTTTCTCCGGGAATAAACCCTTTATCACGCGAATCTCCGACATACTGATAGAACTTTGGGAGTCCTGAGGCTAGGGTCGAAGCGAAACGTTTCTCTTCGAAAAGACAGACGTTGGATATATAATTAGCCGAGGAGAGAAGCTCCGGGTAAGCATCCTTCATGATGTCACTGACCACTCCCACAAGCCGGTATAGAAAAGGCTCTTCCAGTCCAAGCTTAGTCCCCTGACGGTAGGCCCGTCGAATCAATCTCCGTAGGACATAGCCCCGTCCTTCGTTAGCGGGCATGATTCCATCCCCTATCAAAAAGGAAACGGCTCTGGCATGGTCGGCGATAATCCTGACAGCCACATCCCCTTCCTGATCTGCAGGAAACTCTCTCTGGCTGAGATGGCAGACCGCTTCGATCAGAGGCTTGAAAAGATCTGTCTCGAAGCTGCTTCCCTTTTTTTGGAGACAAGCGACCAATCTTTCGAGTCCCATCCCGGTGTCTATCGAGGGAGAGGGCAAGGGATGCTTATTCCCCTTTTCGTCCTGATCGAATTGCATGAAGACCAAGTTCCATAATTCGATAAAACGATCACTCCCCCTTTCGATAAGTGTGTATGCATCTCCTTTTTCGACGACAGGACCTAAATCATAATGAATCTCCGAACATGGTCCACAGGGTCCTGTTTCGCCCATAGCCCAGTAGTTGTGCTCCTTGCCAAACCGGAATATCTTGCTCCCTGATACTCCGATGCCCTTGTTCCATATCCTGAAGGTTTCCTCATCTTCTGAATAAATCGTAATATACAACTTCTCCTGACTTATATTGAAGACTTCGGTCACCAATAGCCAGGCATATTCAACGGCTTCTTTTTTGAAATAATCGCCGAACGAGAAATTTCCGAGCATTTCGAAAAAAGTATGGTGTTTGTTTGTCTTCCCCACCTGCTCTAGATCGTTGTGCTTCCCGCTCACCCGCATGCACTTCTGGACAGAAGCGGCTTTCTTATAGCTTCGTGTCTCCAGACCCAAAAAGATATTCTTGAACTGGTTCATGCCCGCATTGGTAAAAAGAATAGTGGGATCGTCTTGTGGAAGGAGAGATGAACTCTTGACGATTTTATGATCTTTCTGGGCGAAATAGTCTAGGAAGGTTTCTCTGATCTCCTGAGATCTCATTTAATCCTTTTTTTTCTTTTCTTCATCATCATCCGATTCTTGGATATCTTCCTCATTAGCCTTTTTATCTTTCTCGATTTCTTTCATTTCTTTTTCCATCTCATCAAGAGCCACATCGGCGGCGGCGCGCACGCCCATAACACGCAGTTTGAAATTATCCGGGCTTGTAGAATGTCTCATTCCCTGTTCATAGGAGATAAGGCCTTCTTGATAGAGGCTGTATATCGATTGGTCAAAGGTCTGCATCCCGTATTGTGAGATCCCGGCGGCGATCGCATCATGGATTAAAATCGTCTTCTCCCTTTCTTGGATGCACTCTCTGATGTAGAGGGTGTTGATCATGACTTCTACTGCTGGAACACGTCCATTCCCATCTTTCCTCGGGATAAGTCTCATCGATATTATAGCTTTCAGTATGCTGGCCAACTGAAACCGGACTTGCCTCTGGTGATGAGGAGGAAAAACAGAGATAATCCGGTTGATCGTTTCCGGAGCGTCCAAGGTATGGACTGTGCTCATGACCAAGTGTCCTGTTTCTGCAGCCAGAAGAGCTGTCTCGATCGTGTCCAGGTCTCTCATCTCACCCACGAGAATCACATCCGGATCTTCTCTAAGAGAAGCCCTTAATCCTCGAGAGAAACTCGATACATCCACTCCGACTTCCCGCTGGCTGATTGTGCTTTTCTTGTCTCGGTGAAGGTACTCGATCGGGTCTTCGATAGTGATGACGTTATCCGTCCGATAAGCGTTTATATGATCGATCATCGCAGCCAGGGTGGTCGTTTTCCCTGTGCCTGTAGTTCCTGTCACGAGAACTAAGCCCCGGGGAGCTAAAGAAATGTCCTCGAGAACTTCGGGCAGTTTCAAATCTTTGATCGTCATGACCTCTAAAGGGATGATTCTCAAGACAATAGCCACAGTCCCGCGCTGATGATAGATGCTTCCTCTAAAGCGCCCGAATCCGGGAAGGCTGTAGGCCAGATCGAGATCCAAATCCTTCTTCAATTTATCTTTCTGATAATCATTCGTGATCTGGTCGGTGAGTTCGAAGGTATCTCTTGGAGTCAATTTTGTAAATTGTGTTAGAGGTTTTAAACCTCCGTGGATGCGCACGGTGGGATAAATCCCTGCCTTGAGATGAAGGTCAGAGGCCTCACTTTCAATGGCGACTTTCAAGAGTTCATCGATATCCATAGATCCCCCTAAAATTTAAATAAAGGACTCATTTACGGCTCCTGTTCCAAGATGATTGATTATGATAATGTCCTTATGACTGATAAGATGAAACGGGAATTTCATATTATCTTAATTACCCTGTTTAGTCAAACTTTTCCCCTTAAACTCTCTCCCCGCAGTGAGGACATATTCTCGCTTTGTAGGGCAAAGGCCTTCGACAGTTCCAGCAGTGCTCAGCGATATTCCTTTCTCTCGCTTTGATTCGGCGCATGATATCCTCAATCTCTGACTTTTTTAAGTCTTTCCCTTTGAAGGCAGAGAGCTCTCTAATGATCTCTGAGGCCCTCGTATACCTCTCCTCGATTTTAGACGAGAGGCATTTCATGATGATCTCATTGATCTTTTTGGGGACATCGCTTTTTTTCAATCGAGGAGGTGTTATCCTTCCCTCCTGGGCCTTCTCCATGATTTTGAAGGGATCTGGATCTATGAGGGGGGGGTGGCCAATGAGCATCTCATAAAACATACAGCCAATGGAATAGATATCAGATGTGTAGGAGGCCTTGCCTAGGAACTGTTCAGGGGCCATGTAAGGAGGTGAGCCTATCCTCGTCGAGGCATAGGGAACATTGCTGAGCCAGGCCGAGGTGCCAAAATCGGTGATTTTTGCCGTCCCCTCTTCCGAGACGATGATGTTGGAAGGTCTTAAATCCCGATGAATGATCTTATTTTTATGAGCGTGAGCCACTCCGTAGGAAATTTGCGAGATATAATCCATAGCTTTTTCGACTTCGAGGGCCTTCTCTTTATCCAAGATTTTTTCCAGTGTTTTTCCTTTGACATATTCCATCACCATGAAAAATACTCTATTCTGCTTCTCGGCGGCCAACATCCGGACGATGTTGGGATGGTTTAAGGCTGCCTGGAGTCTTTGGTTCCTTGAGAAGTTTGAACAGCTCGAGCGACTGCTTGTGCGGAACCTTGATGGCTACTTTGATGTCAAGCCAACTATCCTTGGCCAGAAAAACGGAACCAAAACCACCGCTTCCTAAAGAACGCAGTATTTCGTATTTCCCGACTTTCTGTCCTTGGAGAAACATTTATTTGTTCCAAAAATGAGAAATCAAAGCCACAGCCGAGATAGCCGCTGTTTCGGCCCTCAATACAGCCTCTCCGAGATTCACTGCTTGATAGCCATGATTTAAGATCGTCTCTTCTTCTTGTCGAGTCCACCCTCCCTCTGGACCGACGAGAATCATGACAGATGAGGGCATCCCCGCCTCATCTCGCTGTTCATAAGAGAGTAAAATATCTTTGAGAGGAATCCCCTTGTTTTTGCTAAGGACGACCTTTTTCTTCTCATTTCTCGTTTTCAATGCTTCAGCTAGATTCAAAGGCGAGAGAATAGTAGGAAAGACTGCTCTACGGCTTTGCTTGGCAGCTTCCATGGCTATTCTCTGCCATCTTTCTCGTCTTTTGTCCCGTCTCTCCTGAATTTTTATGATCACCCGCTCTGTCAGCAGCGGAAGGAATGCTGATATTCCCAATTCTGTTGTTTTTTGGAGGACAAAGTCCATCATTTTTGCCTTGAGTAAGGCTTGACCCAAGACGATCTTGACTCTTGGCTCCGCGGCCGGCATCGTTTTAAGTACAACAAGGAGGGTTTTCTCTTTACTGATTTCTTCGACTCTTGCCAGATAATTCATCCCCTGTCCATCAAAAAGCCAGACTTTCTCCTGTGGTTTTACTCTGGCCACACGGCTGAGATGATGGTGTTCATCTCCAAAGAGACACACCGTGGTAGATGAACCAAGGTTTGGTTTTTTGATAAAAAATCGATTAGAGGTCAAGTCTTTCTCTAATGGAAGATTTTTTTCACTTTATCAATCAGGCTTCTATCCACATGTTCTGGGTTTTCACCTCGTAATTCAGAAAATTTTCGGAGTAACGCTTTCTGTTCTCCGGATAAACGCTCGGGGGTTTTGACCTCCACCCTGACGAAGAGGTCCCCTTTTTTATGACTGTCCAATCCTTTAATGCCTCCTCCTTTAATCCTGAAGACTGTTCCTGACTGAGTCCCGGGTGGGATTTGTAGGAGCTCGCTTTTCTCCAATGTGGGAATCTCTTTAGTCGCCCCTAAGGCAGCCTGAGCAAACGAAAGAGGGACCTCACAGTAGAGATTATTCTCCTCTCGGTGAAAAAATTTGTGCTTTTTCATATGGATCACCAAATACAGGTCCCCTCGATCAGCGCCCAGATCTCCGGCCTCTCCCTCTCCGGTCAACCTTATTTTGGTGTTTTCGTTCACACCAGCAGGAATTTTTACGTTCAACGCTCTTTTCTTTTTCACCTTGCCAGTTCCATGACATTCATCACAAGGATTGGTGATAATTTCCCCGGCCCCTCTGCAAGAAGCACATGTGCGAGAGATGGAAAAAAAGCCCTGCTGGTACCGGACCTGTCCTCTTCCCTGGCAGTACTGACAAACAGACTTACTGGTTCCAGGGCGCATCCGTGAACCCTCACAGACAGGGCAAGTTTCATTCCTGGTGAGCTTGATTTCATGCTCAATGCCAAAGGCTGCTTCTTCTAAGGATAAGTCAAGCTCTAGAACAAGATCTCTTCCTCTTCGAGGAGAATAGGCCCTTTGTCCAGTTCGCGTTCCAAAGATATCACCGAATCCAAACCCGAAAAAATTTCCGAGGATATCCTCGAAATCCTGGAATATCGTAGAATCGAACCCAGGAAAGCCGGCAAATCCTTCCCCTCTTAAACCGTCATGTCCAAACCGATCATAGATGGATCTTTTCTCAGGATCGATGAGCACGCTGTAGGCTTCTGCCGCCTCTTTGAATTTGTCTTCGGCTTCTTTATTTCCAGGATTACGATCAGGATGGTATTGAAGAGCTTGCTTTCGGTATGCTCCCTTTATTTCTTCTGAGGAAGCATTGCGCTGAATGCCCAAGACTTCATAATAATCTCTTTTTGCCATTTCCTTTTTTCTCTGTTTCTTGGCCTCGAGTCCGCTTGATGATTTGATTGATCTCGTGTGTCGTCAGCCCGGCGGAAGGTCTCACCTCAATTTTTTGTTCCATTCCGGTTTTTACATCTCTTGCTGATACCTTTACCAGGCCATCGGCATCTATCTCAAAGGTGACGTCGATTTGGGGAATTCCCGCAGGAGCAGGTTGAATACCCACAAGATCAAACACAGCTAAAGACTTATTCAGGGAGGCAATCTCATTCTCCCCCTGCAGCACATGAATCTTCACTCTTCTCTGATTATCCTCCACCGTCGTAAACGGCATAGTTTTCTTGGCCGGGATTGTGGTATTCCTCTCGATGATCCTGACAAAAGTATTGTTCTCGGTTTCAATACCCAATGAGAGCGGAGTCACATCAAGAAGGACCACAATATCGGTCATTCGTCCTTTCAGAATTCCTGATTGGATGGCGGCTCCGACCGCGACGATTTCCTCAGGGTTTATGTTCTGGACAGGATCTTTCCCGAAAAATTCGGAAATCTTCTCTTTGATCAGAGGCATTCGTGTCTGTCCCCCGACGAGGATAACCTCTTCGATCTTGCTAGCATCTATTTTACCGTCGGCTAAGGCCTGATCGATATAGGGAAATGTTTTATCAACAATATCGTTGGTCAGCTCTTCCAACAAGGCCCTGGTCAGTGTCTTCTTTATATGTCTGGAAACTTCCTTATCTGACCAGATGAAGGGTAGATTAATCTCGCTTTCCACCATAAAGGATAGCTCTTTCTTCGCTTTTTCTGCAGCCTCCTTCATCCTCTGGAGGGCAAACTTATCTTCCGTAAGGTCTATTTTGAATTCCTTCTTGAAATCTTCGATCAACCAATCCAAGATACGATTGTCAAAATCCTCTCCGCCGAGGAGAGAACTTCCGTTCGTCGCCAGAACGTTAAACACACCCTCACTGACTTCCATCAAAGTGATATCATAAGTCCCCCCGCCCATGTCATAGACAGCCACCACTGCCTCATTCTTGGTATCAAGCCCATAGGCCAAGCTCGCCGCAGTGGGTTCATTAAGCACTCGAAGCACCTTTAAGCCGGCAATCTCAGCAGCAACTTTGGTCGCTTGCCTCTGATGGTCGTTGAAGTGAGCAGGAACTGTCACGACGGCTTCATCGACCTCTTTTCCCAAGTAAGATTCTGCACATCTTTTTAGATAGCTCAAAATCATCGACGAGATTTCTTGAGGACTGATCAAGTTCGAATCTATATCAACCACAACATCACCGTTCTCTGCCTCAGTCAATTTGTAAGGGATCTTGTCTCTCATCTGCTGCACATCTTCGGAATTAAATTTTTTTCCCATGAAGCGCTTGATGGCAAACACCGTTTGATCCGGGTTGGTTGTGGCCTGTCTCAAGGCCAAGTTCCCGACAATCTTTTCTCCACTAGAAGTAAAACACACCACAGACGGCGTTATAGGCTGTCCGTCGAGGTTGGGGATAACCTTGGCCCGGCCTTCTTCAAGATGGGCAACACAAGAATAGGTTGTTCCTAGATCAATACCGATCGCTTGCCCCATTTTCACACGTCCTTCTTGGGAACTATGACTTTGACGAGAGAGGGGCGCAGAAGCCGGTTATGGAGCTTATACCCCTTCTGGAGTTCTTCAACTACCTCTGGTTCATCGACTTCATCAGACTCCTCGGTCATGAAGGCCTGATGGAGGTAGGGATCAAACTTACTCTCTTCGATCTCGATCGGAGTGATTCCCTGCTTAAGCAAGAGATCTCGATACTGCTTGTAGATCATCTGAACTCCTTCTCGGAAGCTCTTTCCGTTGCCTTCATCGCGACTCTCTAAAGCTCGTTCAAAGTTATCCAGGACTTCGAGAAGTTCTCTTAAGAATTCGCTGAGAGCGTAATCATAGTATTCACTCTTTTCTCGTTCAAACCTCTTCCGAAGATTCTCCTTTTCAGCCAACTGCCTGACATAATCGGCCTTGATTTTCTCAATGTCTTTCTTCAACTCTCTGCATTCGGCTTCTTTCTTCCTTAGCTTTTTTTTTAAGCGTTTCTCCTCGTCTTGCTTTTTCTCGATTTCCTCATCCTTGCCTATCAGGTATTCTATTTCTATATCATCGTCCTTCTTGACCTTTTTTGGCATCTTACCTCCTTACCGATTGAAGCTAATCGTTTGGCTCAGTTTCTTGGCAACATTATCGACCAGGGGGATAATCTTTTTATACGGAATTCTCTTCGGGCCTATGATTCCCAAGGAACCTAACACCTGGGTGTCATACCCATAGTGCGAAAGGACCAAAGAGCAGTCTGAAATATCGGCAATATCCAACTCAGAACCAATCATGACTTTCACGTTATCGAGACTGATAAAATCTGAAAGGAGCCTGGCTAGCTTGGCTTTCTTTTTCTTCAAATTTTTGAAACAGGGACTTTAGCTTGTCCGGATCAAAAAATTCAGGTTTATCTAAAAATTTCGATGTCCCATCCAGAAAGATCCGGTTTTCTTTCTCTTCCTGATGAATATAAGCTTTTAACAGCGTCGTGATTTTATGGATGATGTCCTCATACTTGAGCTTATACTTAGGGAGCTCACTCAGGAGATAATCCCGGACATAAAGAAGATTTTTTCCTCCAAAATTCGTGTTGATATATTCAGAAGCTCTATCCAACTCGACTTGAGTAAAATAGGCATGGGTCAGAACAATCTCTGTTAGGACAAGATTAAAGGATGTGATCAGGATAATCATCACTTTATTCTCAGATATTTTGATGAAGCGGAGGTGATGAAAATTTAGCCTTGAAATTCTGGGAGAGAGGACAAACCCCAGATTGTCCGANNCAAGATTCTTGAAACCTGGGAGAGGAGAGAATTGAAATCCCCTTTTTGTAAGGAAAAATCACCGCTAGAAAACGTTATCTGCTTCTCAGGAAGAATCGCTTCCTCTAAAAGACTGTTGACATAGTATCGCAAGCCTTTATCCGTAGGGATGCGTCCTGCTGAGGTGTGAGGTTGATGGAGAAAACCAAATTCTTCCAGTTTGCCCATGACATTCCGGATTGTGGCAGAAGAGACGGAGAAAGGGCTTTTCTCCGCAATCCAACCCGAGCTTATCGGTTTTCCGACCTTGAGATAGCTCTCGACGATCAGACTAAGTATTTTCTTGTCTTTCTCTTTTAAATTCGGAGTTTTCAACTGGTTTTCTCCAAAAAATTTTATAGCATTAAATCCGAAATATTGTCAAATCATACATATAAACATCTCCGATTCCTTGATACGAGACCAAAAAAAGGATGTATATGAGTAACCATGGCGAGGCCATATCCATCTGAGCCGCATGGAGGTTGGTGGGGGGTGCTTTCGGCGAAGATGGATTGGGCCTCGCTTAGTTTATCCTGATTCCGGCATAGCCGACGACTTCTTGAAAATCGCCTGTCACATCTCCTGAAGTCTGATATTTTATCAACTCTGCCTTCTTTGCTCCTAGTTCTAGGGAGGCTATAATGCCCGATGTGGTCGGCTGAAAACCGCACATGCTGATATTCTCGCGTTGTACTGTATCATAAAGACCAGAGGCATCGAGTTTCAATATCTTGTCTATGGCTAAAAAATCCTTTTTCCGAGCCGCCTCTTGGTCGATGTAATGACTCATATCTGTACTGGTCACGATCATCACCTCTTCTTTCGATTCTTTAATCCCCTTAGCAACTGCCATCCCCAAGTCCTCAAGATCCTCGAAAGAAGCCTGATAAGCAATGCAGATGGGCACGATGTTAATATCTTTCTTGAAGAACTGAATAAAAGGGAGCTGGACCTCGAGAGAATGTTCTTGAAGATGGGCTGTCTGGTCTTCTGAAATGGCCTTGGAATGATGCATGATACGCTCGGCTAAGGTCGAATCGATGGAGACATCTCCAAGAGGAGTTTCCCAGGTCCCTTCCTTCATCATGGCTAGACGGGATTTTATGCTTCTATGGCTTGGCCCGAGGATAACAAACTTATTGGGAAGATGAACCGAGGAGAAGACCGCTCCGGCCACAGGACCGGAGTATATGAACCCGGCATGGGGGGAGACAACACAAATCCCCTTTTCTTTTTTTCTGGCCGGTTCCGCCATTCCATCGATCATCTCTCTCAGGTCTTTTTCCTGATGAGGATAGAAATATCCCGCCACCGATGCTTTTCTTCTCAATTTCTCCTCCTTGATTACAAAATAGGATGGGGTTGGGATTTTGTCAATCTTTAGTTTCTGGCAGGATTCAGATTTCTTCCTTTTTCTCCTTAAAGGAGATTTTTAATCCTTTTAACTCTTCCAATATTGGGGAATAGATTTCAGGTCTGATAGGGATATGCACGCCAGTTTGGTTGATCTCCCCTTCCAGGATGAGGCGTGTCCCGATGGCCGCTGGAAGACCGACCGTTCTAGCCATGGACGAATCTCCACGAGGGATGCCAAAATCGACAAGAGAAGAAGTGATCTTTTCTTGTTTTCCCTCTTCATAAGAAGCAATGAAGCTGTGTTGGAGGATGATCATATCTCTCTCCCCCTCTTCGTACTGAAGCTTCTCGAGCATCTTGGCTCCCAAAATATCCAGAGGAGACCCTTTCTCGACAGGAAGGGGCTCATCGCTCATTAAGCTGAGCCATTCAAAACGGCTGATAATGTCAGAATCTTCTTCGATATTCAAATAGGAACATAAATCGCTCTTGAGCTTTTCCCCTGAAGGTTTAGACATCAAACGATACAGAAAATCCTTGTAGGTCATTCCTGTCCAATCCTCTTCTTTTTCCTCAAGAAGGCCAAGCTCGCCAATTTTCTTCATGGTGGAACACCAACCTTTGTTTCTCAGTGTGCCGCGGAGCATAACGTCTGTACTATGAATCCCATAAAGTTCGATGTAAGGGATAGAATCTCGGTTTGGATAACCCTCAAATTCACCGAGTCCTTCGATGTCAATCATCTCATAATTGGCGAAAAGATTCTCCGGTTGAACAAAGATTTCTTTTCCGTCTTTTAGGAAACGGGCCGAATTTTTCCCGGCCAACAACACCCCGATCGGACTCCAAGAGAATTTATACCCAAAAGGATTGGTGTTTGCCTCGGGAGCGGGCAGACCTCCACAGTATGATGTGAAGCTCGTAATTTCTCCTCCTTTCTCCTCCACCTCGTGGATAATCCTCATCGCTTCCATGTGATCGATTCCTGGATCTAATCCCAGTTCATTCAGGATGATGATGCCTGCCCTCTTGGCGGGGGCATCCAGATTTTTCATCGCTTCACTAACATAGGAGGTCGTTACCATATGCTTTTTATAGTCGATGCAGTACTGGGCCACCTTGGGGTGAAAAGAATAGGGCACCATACTGATCACGAGATCTGCTTTTGAAATTTCATCTCTCAATCCCTCCTCGTTTTTGAGGTTGAGCTCCTTGGCTTCGCCCTGGGGATGACCGTTGATGAGCCGAATGGCTTTGCTGACGGTCCGGCTGGCTACTTCAACCTCAAATTCCGGCTGATCCAAGAGATACCTGACTAATGGTCTAGCAACAAGACCTGCTCCAAGAATCACAATTTTCTTCATCGTCTTACTCCTTATTTATTGTTATATAAATTTTTTCATGTATTCATAATCAGGTGTAAAATCTCCTTTGTAGAGAATTACAGCTCTTTTCACAGAGTTGGGAAGCGAGCAATGTTCAAAATCCCCTGAAAAATCGGAAAGGACGATGGCTGGGACTAAAGGTTTGAGGGCCTGACTGAAGGCAATCGAGGATTCAAGGGATATTTCGGCCGGAAGGTTATCCACGGCCATGACAACGACTCCCCTCCCCTCAAAACCATCGATTGTTTTGTCATCTAAAGGATCATAGATAAATACAGGATGGCCAGGATCTGTGGCCCGCACCGTGCATTCGATAGAACCTTCGACATCACAAGATATATCGCCGATGATTTTGAGGCGAGGAGAACGATCTGTTTTCCAGAGGTTCTTTAAGTGTTTTTTGGTCACAAACCTCGGATACTGTGGAGCCCAGTAGATGCAATTGACCAAGACAGAGAGGTGCGGAAGATAGGATTCAAAGATGGGTTTGTAATTTTGGGGATGATCATAATAATCCTGAAGATCGAATTCATGTTGTTCCGATCGAGGAACAACCATATGTTCTTCCTTAAAGACAACCTTGTAGACTCTGTTGGCTGAATAATTCTTACTCTTCACGAAATCCGATAAGCTTACTGGCGAAATCTCATTAAAAGGCAATAGATCAAAGATATCTTGGGCTCCTTGAGATACATGTCCATACCCTGAAAATCCACAAATCAGGGGAACAAGATCAGGGATGAGCCCTTCATTGCTTATGTTCCAGCCAATCTTTTTGATGATCTCTTTGGCCTCTATCAGGCTCTCGTATTCAAAAGCCTGATCGATCAAGGAAAAAGGGGTTTTCTTACCCAGCTTGTGCCATCGCTGTCCGAGAGCCCATAGTGTGTCAATCATCCCTGCTTGGCCAGCTTGCTTGCCGAAGAAGAGGAGTCTTTGCCCTTGGTCGTCTACGATCTTTTCATAATCGATCAACGTGCAGCGGAGTTCGACCAACTTTTTCAGCATCGGCATGTTATGGGACTGTCCTTTCGTCGTATGCGAGAAAAAAATGTAGACTTTATCAGCGGCGAAGAAATGTTCTGGGATTTCTTTTACGGCGAAAACGATCGGGCAAGGGGAAAGGTTTTCCTCAATTTTGGCTCCTTCACGGCCAAAATCCGAATCGGGGAAAGCCCGGATGGGAGATGGCTGAATCCAGATGTCGAAGCTATAGTTTTGGATGAGTTCTCGCACGTGGGCAGGTATCAAAGGAACCCGCCTCTCCCAAGGATTTTTATCTTCTCTTCGTATACCTATACAAAGTTTCATGTTTCCTGTTAGTCTTCCTGAAAACGTTGGGAAAGGATTATGGCATAAAACTCAAAATGGGTCAATTTTATCATGACATTTTGCTGTCAGCGTCAAAATTCCATGATGATTCTTACATTCAAAATTATTGACTAGGTGGATTGATATTATTCATAATAGGCTCTGATGATCCAGTTCTTCAACACCCTCAGCGGCCGAGTCGAACCCTTTCGCCCTATCGAACCCGGGGTGGTCAAACTTTACACTTGCGGCCCTACGGTCTATGATTTTCCTCACATCGGGAATTTCCGTGCCTATATTTTTGAGGATCTTCTGAAACGATTCCTCCAGTTCATGGGTTATAAAGTGATCCATGTGATGAACATCACTGATGTCGATGATAAAACTATAAAGGGGGCCAACACTGAGGGAGTAAATCTGGACGATTATACCCAGAAATACATCGATGCTTTCTACCGGGACATCGAAGTCCTGAATATCGCCAAAGCCGATGTCTATCCCCGAGCGACAAAGCACATTCCAGAGATGGTTGAGCTCATCAAAGGGCTTCTCGACAAAGGGTATGCCTACAAGAAGGAAGGCTCGATCTATTTCGACATCTCAAAATTTCCCGAGTACGGGAAGCTCTCAAAGATTGACCGCACCGAACTCAGGCCCGGACTCAGGGTAGAAGCGGATGAGTATGAAAAGGAACATCCCCAGGATTTTGCCCTCTGGAAGCACAAAAAGGAGGGAGAACCTTCCTGGAACACAGAGGTCGGTGAGGGTCGACCTGGCTGGCACATTGAATGTTCTGTGATGAGTGCCAAATACCTGGGTGAATATTTTGATATCCACTGCGGTGGTGTGGACAACATCTTTCCTCATCATGAGAACGAAATTGCCCAGTCCGAAGCCTACTTCGGCAAACCTTTTGTTAACATGTGGCTCCACTGCCGGCATCTGATCGTCGATGGGGAAAAAATGTCCAAATCCAAAGGAAATTTCTACACCTTGGAAGATCTCTTCAAGCGTAAAGCGAATCCGATGGTACT
>JABAOF010001420.1_pt3 | contig 17314 bp, 41 predicted proteins | sample 7062171 | NCBI WGS metagenome assembly JABAOF01 (sample SAMN14538628, study PRJNA623070) | marine sediment metagenome | biome: marine biome [ENVO:00000428]; feature: marine pelagic biome [ENVO:01000023]; material: deep marine sediment [ENVO:00002113] | place: India: Gulf of Khambhat ...
CACGATGGTTATACGTAATACACGACAGGAGAGTTCCATGTCTCAGTACCCCGACCACATGTACAAGCCTTTCAGCGTTCCCACCTTGGCGCTACTGATCGTCATCGGACTGATCGGCATGGCATTGCAGGAATGCGGTGCCTTCCTTGGGTGCTGATCATGCCCGTTTGGGAAGCTGCACGGCACGAAGCTTTGGAGTACGAGTACTTCGTGCCTGCCTACGACGACGTAAAACGGTGGGTAGACAGGGAACCTACCAAGTTTAAGGTCAGCGTCAACTCTATGAAGCCCGGCTATATCTGCTGGTCTGAGAACAAGAAAGACGTCTGGCTCTGCATCGGTACTCATGACATGGGCAGTCGAGGCATCGACGTCCATTGGATTCATTGGGCAGACGGTAGTCCAGGACACATTCAGCAAGTCTTTCGCAAGGGAGACGAGCACGTGTGGGATTGTGCAGCGTACGACCTTGACCTGAAGCCCAAGGATGATTACTGTCCTCACTGTCATATCCCACTGGTGTGGGTAGCGATGGCGATGAAGTGTCCTGACTGTTGGTACAGACCATGAGTAGATCAAGAACATTCCGAACATGGGTTCAGCTATGACCCACGACTTCCCTGACGTGTTTGATTTCTTCGCTGCGATTCAACGCACCAAGACCAAGTACGGTCGGGTCTACATCATCAAGATCGAGGAGTGACGTGAACATCTTCGTACTAGATGAGTCGCCGCTCACCGCAGCTGAGATGCACTGTGACAAGCACGTCGGCAAGATGACGCTTGAAGTCGCACAGATGCTCTCGACCATCAACCACAAGCATGGAAAGCTTGCTCCGTACAAGCCTACCCACGCCAACCATCCGTGCGTGCTGTGGGCTGAAGCCAACACGGAGAACTACCAGTGGCTTGTCGAGTACGGTAAGGAGCTAGGACGCCAGTTCTACCATCGTTTCGACAAGCACCACAAGTCTACCTCGGTCGTGTACCTCGCGTCCCTTCATCGGCCCGATCTTCCGTACGCTGGACGCCCCACCGAGCCTGTCCAGTGTATGCCCGCTCACCTACACAGCGACAACACTGTCGAGTCGTACCGACGTTTCTACCACGAGTACAAGTCGTACTTCGCCACGTGGGAGCGCGGCGTCGAGGCTCCCGACTGGTGGGACCAGGAGTACGCAAACCTTTACACCTGGAACACGCCCATCTGGCGTGACAAGGTGGCACAGTACGCACGGGCGCTGAGGCGCAAGGGGTGATACGATGTGAAACAATAAGGCCAATAAGAGGATATGATGACGACCGAATCAAAGAAGACCTGGGTAATCCAGCAGTTTGACTGGCCTGAGCCTAAGGTGATCAGCCCTAAGTTTGCGTCCCCGGAGGAAGCGATCGAATGGGGAAATAAGCACTTGCAGGCTTCATGGCGGGTATTAGATTACTCAGTGAAGGAGGTGACATGCTAGACCTCAGCCCTAGAATCGCCCGAGTCGGTCACAAAGGAACCGAGCCTTCTCTTCTCGCCATGTCCGTGGCCCGTCTCAAAGCCTTCGTCCACAAAGTGAGTGGAATGCAGGAACTGTCGGAAGTAGACCTATGATCTATCACCAAGCACGCAAACACTTCACAGTAGAATGTAGTGAGGTGGTAGAGATGGGTGGACCGGATGAGGTCACCAAGGTCATGATCACGATCAACCTCAAGGATCACAACAAGCTGGGCTTCAGCCTCATGCTGCTGAACGAAGTCATCGGAGCATGCACGGAGAAGCTAGCCAGCTACCGCATCTTTCACAGCCCCGAAGGCTTGACCATCACAGGGACGTATCGATGACCGATAGAGTCTGGCATCTTGCAGCGGAACCTCGGTGGGTTCAACACTACGACGGAACGCGTAAGCTGCGCCGAGACCAGTCTATCTGTGGTGAGCGTGAGCGATTCGATGCGCTAGCAATGAGCATCTCCGACGTTACTTGTGGGATGTGTGCGCTGCTAGTCATGGGGCGCGAAGCTGAGGAGGCTGCAGCGTGATCAAACATCTCAAGCCACGTTTGATGAAAGGCTTCGTCGAATGTGGCAAGTCCATCCGAGCCGTATGGAAAGACGGCGAAGACGTAACAACCTTTTGGGGTAGAGTCAACTGTCCCAAGTGTCAACAGCTACTGAAAGAAAGGAGCCAGTAAAATGGCCAAGGCAACCAACACCGTTCTCGTGATCCAGGGCACCGGCAACCAGCGCACCATCGTGCGTACCTTCGAGGCTTCGGAGCAGACCAAGACGCCGCTCAAGGCGGCCAAGCGTTTCCTCCAGAAGGTCGCGGAGGACACCACGCACGAGCTGCACCAGGCGTTCGTGGATGGTCAGCTGTCGTACATGGGTGGGCATCCCACGCGTGTCGGCATCGAGACTCGTCCCACCGTCGTCGGGCTCTGAGCCAACCTGACGGAGCACCGCAAGGTGGGAGTGGACGATTGGGTGGGCTTTCGTTCTTCGGAGAATGCACGATGAGTATGCACGACGAGTTGAGTGATCTGATGGACAAATACGGGACGCACGGTCTGTTCACCACGGACTTGGCGGATGACGAGAGCGAGGCAGGACGACTGTTCATCGTCGCCCCGGAGGCCTGCGTTCTCGAAAACGAAGGCGAGTGTCGAGAGGCGATGATCTCAGCACTCGAAGAGCTGGTCGCTCATCTGAAGCAGCCGAATCTGTTCGAGCACGTCGAAGCTGTGTGCGTCGACTGCGGCACTCCGATGTCGGAGAAGGAACCCGGGGAGCTAAACTGATGCGACTAGGCAACACCAGCGAACTACCTCGTGTACTCCAACGGAAGTTGGGAAGAACGTACTGATGAACACGAAGTTCAATGGCCCCTTCGCATCTGTCTCCGTCGAGCTAACGGAGCGAGGGTGGGAATACCTAGCTCGATTCAAACAAGCGGACGCACGAGAGAAGCTGCGTATCGTTCGCACCATGGCCGAGCATGCCATGGCCAATGACATTCGCTTCGCCATCATCGACACGATGGGTGAGGAGGTTCCCCGTGAGCAAGAAGAGCAGAGCCAAGGCCAAGGAGCGTCGCAAGAAGGAGAAGGCGGCGCGCAAGAAGACTAACCAGGAGAAGTACCAGAAGTGGCGTGACCTGGGTATCAACACGAAGTCCAAGCGGTCCTTCAAGGGGAAGCGCAAGGGACCTCGTGCGCGCAACCATCCCCATGGTGAGTGTGGCAATCCCGCATGCCAGCACTGCTACGGTCTGAGCTTCAAGGCCTTTCTCAGGAAGGGTGAGCCACACAACATGCCGCACTGGATGTGGCTCAAGTGGTCCGCAACACAGGAGTGAGTCAAATGAGTGTCGCCATCTTCGCCCCCAAGTCCAAGAACAAGAAGATCGTAGGGAGGGGAAACGTTGCTGCTACGTACGCATCCATTCAGGGTTCGTGTCCCAGCTCCTGTCCTCTCAAAGACGGTGGTTGCTATGCTCAAATGGGGAGGGTAGCCATCCACACCGGACGTTTGGACAAAGCTTTCGTCAGGGGAATGAGGCCCGAGGCCATCGCCCGAGCCGAGCGGGATGCCATCCGTGCCTCGTTCGGGGGCGGTAGCGTGCCTCAGGACGGCGCCAGGGGCGGCCGAGACCTGCGGATGCACGTCTCCGGGGATGCCCGTACGAAGCGCTCAGCGGCCATCCTAGGCCAGGCAGCGGACGAGTGGGTGAGCCGTGGCGGTGGCGACGTTTGGACCTACACGCACGCCTGGCGCACCGTACCGAGGGATGCCTGGGGTACGTCGGTCTCCGTGCTGGCTTCCACCGAGAACCCCCTTGACACGGAGGCGATTCGTGCGCAGGGATATGTTCCGGCCATCGTGGTCGCCGAGCATCCCTCTGACCGGGTGTTCACCCTGGAGGGCTCGGACGTGGGCTGGATTCCCTGTCCACAGCAGACCCGAGGAGTTCCATGCTCGGACTGTCGTCTGTGCTTCGATGACGCAAAGCTTCGAGACATGAATAAGGGTATCGCATTCGCAGCACACGGAGCAACCCGAAAGATTCGCAAACACCTGAGGGTACTGTGACCGATAGCAAGTCCGAAGACTACAAGGCTGGATACTACCAGTGTAAAGCTGACGTGATGCTTCTCATCAAGGAAGCTACCAAACGAGTGACGTGGGCTCAGAACAGTGTGTGGCGTGCCGACTCACCCGACAAGGCCAGGCAGGAGCTGCGTGCTCGACTCGAAGCTTTGCGTTGGGTACGTGCGATGGTCAAGGCCCAACGCATGAAGGGAGACGAGAGATGACCCGAGCCATCACCAAGACGTGGCTACGCAGGCAACATAAGCAGGAGAAGTCTACCAAGTCTTTCCGTGTGTGGGCAAGGAAGGAAGGCCGCTCACGTGTCGAACACTACCTGCAGTCACAGGATTGCAAGGACAAGTATCCAGACGGTGTCAACTATGACGTCGCCAAGCTCACTGGTCTCCCCGAGTCGGAGAGATGTGAGCTGAAGCGGATGGAGCTGGAAGAAGTCCAGAAGGCACGCAAGGCACGTTCTCGTGTTCGTGCTGCGGCTACTAGGTCTCGCCGTCACGAGCGTTCGGGAAGGAAAAGGAAGAAGTAACAACGGCATCCTTGTACCGGAGGAATACTGGTGAACGAGCGAATCGAAAAAGCCATCAAGGCATATCGTCTAGCTCTCAAGTACAGGGAGAAGGTGCTCAAGAAGTGGGAGCTGCGAGGTGATGAGCTGCGTAGTCTCGACGAGTTCCACCGCACGCGTGTAGCTTGGGAGAATGACATGTGGCGCTCCGAGGAACTGGAGAAAGCCACAGCACGCACAGTCCTTGGCGCTATCAAAGGTGAGCCGGGTTGGATGCCTACGTTCAACGTCTCATACTTCGAGAAGTGCCGCAACCGAGACTTCCTCAAGGTTTGGAACCTCCTGAAGGAAATGATCGATGAAGAAGTCTTCTGCACCATACCCTGAGTACAAGACCAAGCAGGAGTATCTTGACGAAGCAGTCAAGTACTTCTCTGACTTGATTGGATACCCAGTGGAGATCACAGCCAACAACTGTGCTGCGTACCTCTATGAGGCGCTGCGGTACAGGACCTGGCTTCAAACCTGTCCAACGTGTGGCTGCAAGACAAGAGAGATCCCCGAAGCACTGCGCAAGGGTATCTCAGCTTTGTACGGAGCCAACATGGGCCGAATGAAAGGGATGTGACATGCCGACTCGTAGGAACCTCAAGAGCTATCGCGAGCGCCGTCAGACACAGGCGCAGGAACGTCAGGCGCATTGGGCCGGGCTGACGTACGAACAGCAGCTGGCCTCCCTGGACGAACGTTTGGGTGAGGGTCAGGGTGCCGAGAAGCAGCGGGCTCGCATCGCTGCGGCCATCGCCGAGAGGGATGCGCCGAAGCCGGAGAAGAAGCCGAAGCCGGACGGCAAGCCACGGCGCCGCAGAAATCGCACCCGTCGGGCCAAGAAGAAGGACAGCAAGTGAAGATGACTGTCACTACGACTACCGAGAAACAAGCATCTCTCCAGGTGCCGCATGAGCTATTGGTGCGCTTCGTGAGAAGTCTTGGGTTTCCTGTTCCTGCTGATGCAAAGCTTCACGTGCTTCAAGGGAGCGGCTATGGCAGCAGTAGTGGCAAGGATGTGTCTATCTACTGGAACGTAGGCAAAGACGTGCAGGAGCGTGAAGTGGCAGGCATGGACATCGAGGATATCAATGTCCTCGCAGGACTAGCAGAGGTGAAGGAATGACCACCACCATCGGCATCATCCTAGCAATCGCTGGCATCATCTGGGCGATCTGGTTGGCGAGCGGGTGGGCCGCGAGATGTATGACCTGGAGGCTCGACCGACGACGATCCGGCCGTGCGAGCGGAGAAAGCGCTATGAGGAAGAATCCTCCCAAGCCTAAGTACTGTAAGGGCTGTGGCATCGCTCTCAATCCCATGAAGCGACGCAACAAGCACATCCGAGAGTTCTGCTCGGCACAGTGCCATACCGCCTGGTGCCTCAGTCGCCAAGGCATGAAAGCTCTGAAGGACGTGGAGCTATGAGGCGCATCGAGTATCAAGCAGGACCGATCAAGGTTCTGGTGGACCTTCCGGAAGAGATCTTCCAGGAACTCAAGAAGGAAGTACCACAGAAGCTACGGCAAAGCATTGCGGTACTCGCAGTGCAGGCCCTGAACCACTGTCTGAGGAGAGAAAAGTGATCAAGCTACTACCCCTACTCATCGGCTGGCTGCTGCTCGTAGCCCTCCTGGTCTGTGCGGCTGGCGCACTCGTGATGGTCCTGTGGAACTGTGGCGCCACCGCTGCATTCGGTGCTCCCGAACTGGGCTACTGGCAGTCCACGTCTCTGCTCGGTCTGGTCGCCATCGTGGCCGGACTGATCAAGACGGAGGTCAAGGTCAACGCGAGCAAGTCATGAGGCCCATCGTACCGTTGGAAGATCAACTCGAAGACGATCCCACCATCGCTGATCTGATCGAACACAACAAGAAGGTCAAGACACGCTACGGAGCTTTGGTTCCGTGGGGCGGTGGTGGTCCAGGTTCCAAGTACCCTGCTACCAAGGAGAACGATGATGAGATGGAGTGAAGTCTACCACCAAGTGTTCGTGGATGACGAGTTCGTGGTGTTCGAAGTGAACGACCATGCGGACACGTTCTACCTCACACCAGCAGAGGCCATCAAGCTCGCCGAAGAGCTACAGGCCATGGCAGGGCGCGCGGCAATGCCTGCCATCACCGAGGACTTCGGAGACGAAGCTTTGAATGATGGTTTCTTCATCGACTCGGGCGACGACATTGCAATGGCACTGTCGGATGCCATCGAGCACGGAGTACTCGATGAGTAACGAAGTCATTCCCAACGAGGTCGATACGGGGAGGGGTTGACACCACCAACTGAGTGGTTATACTCGGAGTAACACCATGACAGATCAGCACGACGCCAACTGCTCCCCGGAAACGATTGCCTCGTTCTTCCGCATGATTCAGGACACGCACGAAGAGGAACAACGCATCCTCGAAAAGCGTGACAACCTCATGCGGATGCTCGCATTGGAGGCAGGTGCCACTTTCATGTACGAAGGACAGATCTACCAGGTCTGCGAGAGGCACAACAAGGCACGTGGAATGAAGGTCCCGTTCTTCAAGAAGCTGAAGGCGTGGCCAAAGTCTTGGCTCGACAAGGAAGCTCGGTCCAAGCGAGGACTTTCACAGGAAGAGGCGGCTCCTGTGGATGAATCAGCCCAGGTCGATGTGATGGTCGGACAGCGCGGGGACCGACCATCTTCCGACCCAATGCCACTGAACACAGTCGAGGCGGAAGCGTTGGACGCGGGGGCGACTCCAACTGCCGTAGTCATCGACTAACAGGGGAGGGGCTGTCGGAGTTGCCGGTCCCGTAGGGAAACCAACCGGCACTATTTCTATCCACAACCAACAGGAGAAGGACAACATGGAAAGGTTCATTCTAGCAGCACAGACGCTCCTGCAGCGTCACTACACCGAAGACGAGGCCCTAGAGCGGGCCAAGGCGCTTACCGAGCGGTGGCGCCTAGATGAGACTGAGGAGATGGATCCCGAGGCTCTCGTCATCTCATCGCTGGTCATGTCCATGGCAGAAGAGCCGTGGTGGGACAGTGAGGATGTGAAGGTTCGAGCCATCAACCAGCTCGAAAACGACACGCTCCTGCTGCCCAGCATGGAAGCTTTCGCAGCGGACGTCGAGGCTGCTCTGGGTCGCCCTCTGGGTGAAGACCAGACCGAGCGTGAGCAGACGCTCAACGCGAAGCGCTATCACATCCTGGCCGAGCTGAAGGGCGAGCCGCCGCCTCCTCCGAATCCGTTGGAGACAATGCTGGCCCTGCTTCAGGGAAGCATGGGCGAGCTGGGTGAGAACCTCCAGCAAGAGGAAACCTTCGACGACTTCGGCGCCCCCTCGGATGGTGAGCTGGAGGAGTTCGAGAATGAGGGTGGAGCCCTCAGTCAGGACGGATGACATGGGCTGCGATATCCACTTCTACGTGGAGAAGCGCCAGGAGGACGGCTCCTGGAAGCTGCTCTATCCCGAGAACATCAGCGTGTGTCGTGACGACTACGACGATGAGGTCTGGGAGAACGAGATCGAGCCCAACCTTCCGGAGAGCGTGATCGTCCACAAGGACTACAAGGAGTGGAGTGCTGCTCGTGGTGACGACTACTACGACAAGCTCTTCGCCAACGCGCTGTACGTCGGAAGGAACTACAACCTGTTCTCCATCCTGGCGAACGTTCGCAACGGGTACGGCTTTGCGGGCATCGACACCGGAGACGCCTTCAACTACATCGACGAGCCTCGTGGCATTCCGATGGATGCTTCTCCGGAGTATCGCTACGAGTGCAAGCATTGGGGTGTCGACGGACACTCTCATTCCTACTTCACGGTGCAGGAACTTCTGGACTTCGACTGGGACCAGACGACCAAGAACCGTGGTGTGGTCAACGCTGACGAGTACATCAAGTTCAGGGAACTCGGAAAGCCCGAGTCCTACTGCGGTGGCGTAAGCGGTCCGAACATCCGACACGTCGACAACGACGAGATGGACAAGTATCTCCAGTCCGAGGAGTACCAGATGGACTCCCTGGCAGCTGCCGATACGGGACATGCGCCCTTCGGTCGACACAAGGTCTTCACCAAGGTCGAGTGGGAAGAGTCGTATCGCTCTTGCGTACCAGGCTTCCTCAACAACACCATCCCTGCCCTGCAGGAGTTGGGTGACCCGAATGACGTCCGTATCGTCTTCTTCTTCGACAACTAAGAAGAAGCGGAGGAAGATTCCTCCGAACGCGTACGCCTCTCTACAGAAGGGGGAGGTGTACGCGTTTCAATCCTTCACCGCGACCAAGTTCATGAAGGATTCAGGTGTACCGTGTCTGAGAGACCCATCGAGAACATGTACGAACTCTTCATCTACCCCGGAAGGGAAGGCGACACCGTCAAGGCTCGCATCGACTGGGGAGACGGTCGTCGGGTGTACAAGCAAGCGAAGGACTTTCGCGAGCTGATGCTCGACTGCTACGCCGAGATTATGGCCCTCGAAGGGAAGCCAACGCTAGGCTTCTCTGGATTCGGAGGCCCGATCTGCTAACAGGAGGAACCCGTGACAGTATTCATCTATCGAAACCTGCACAAGCAGTGCTACTCCGTCCGTGACGAGAAGACTCGTCGGGTCGGATGGCATGGAGAGCATGTGTTGGTCAAGGACGCCATCTTCAAGGTGAGCGAGGCTGGGCGTCAGCGTGTGCTTCGTGAGAAGCGCAAGAACGTTCACGCAGGAGTACGTGGGCAGCTGGTCGCTGTGGACAACGAGACCATGGACGACGGTTACCCCGTCAACTACGAGGACCTGCTCTTCGAGAGTGGCTGGCTGAAGATTCGGTACAATCCCTATGAGGGTCCATCGTTCACCCAGGACGGTCTCCCGGTTCATCGAGCCAACGAGGTCGTACTCACGCCAAAGGGTGTCTATGCCCGTGGAGTTCAGTGATGTGGTATCGATTCTACTGTCATTCTGGTCCTGGACATCAGAGCATGTGGGAACAGTACCACTGGTTCGAGACACCACTCTCTGAAGAGGAGAAGGAACAGCTTTGGGAAGAGTTCTTCTACGAGCGTGACTATCCCATTGGTGGTGTCGAAGAGATCGAAGAGCTTCCTGAGAAGGAGCGAAAGCTTCAGGTCATGAAGTACCGAGCGATGCTCGAATCTGCTGAGATGATGCTGGAGGTACTCGGTGATGAGTGAGGAACGACTCGTACGATACGCCATTCGATTCCCGGATGGTCGATTCAGCAACGGTCCCCGCCGCCAAGCAGTCCCCTTCGAGAAGGCAAAGCTTTGGCGTATGCTTGGACACGTAAGTCTTCATCTCAGTGGAGGTGGAACAGGTCAGTATCCCGAGGGTACTGAGATCGTGGAGGTAGAGATCTCCACAACGTTCAAGCCAATCGTTACTACCGAGGAGCGCGAAGACGAAATCTACGAGCGTAGTGAGCGTCGTAGACTCTCACGTGAGAAGGCTTGGGCCAAGCGAGAGCTAGAGCGAGCCAAGGAACGTCTTGCTGAGGCTGAGCGGCGTGTTCGGAGGAATCGCTGATGAGTAAAGAAACTAAAATCGGACTTCTCATATCAGTGCCCATCTACTTTGGATGGCTGGGCATTGTGGCGCTAAACGATGGCATCGAACATGCCTTGAGTGCCCTTGCTTGCTCAAGTATCCTACTGATTCTCATGTTTTCCTTCGCTGGTGCTATGAGTAGCATCGGCAAGTAAGGTGTGATACACTTACATTTTCGGGGGCGCAAAGGCTTCGACAAGGAGTGATGGAGCATTCGATGCACGTACCGGTGGGCTGGCCGGTTATCAAGCCCAAACCAATACTCGGCGAAGATTCGTTTGAGGCCCTTCCTATCGCTGCCTGACAGCGATACATCGAACCAACTCCCGCGTCTCAGGGGCTAATGGTTCGATGGGGTAAGTTGTTCTGAGACTAGTCGGGGAGAGTATGGTAGTGCCGACACGCCCGATGAAGCTAAGGCAATCTACCCTGGTGTCTACAGTTCCCTAGTTCTAGCCACCAGTATCTTCTAGGGATAAGCGTGTGACAACGTCGATTGTGAAGCCTCTTTGGACCCGGGTTCGATTCCCGGCGCCTCCACCAACTTTTTGAGGGGAACCATGACAAAGCAAGTTTCGTTGTTCTTGTTGACGGTAGCATTGTTGCTCATGCCATTCACAGCTGAAGCACAAAGTCGTCTGAATGGATTGACGAACATCTGCATCAGCGAGGCTGGGTTTCAAACACGTACAGCAGACTGTGCGTTGATTGTGGAGGTATTGCGAAACAGGTCCTCTACTGGTACAGTTACGATGGGCATCATGCGTAACTACTCAACCAAGGTATTCAATCGCAGTAGGACCGATCATCGTCGATGGATTCCTTGGATGACGCCTACTAGAGTACGTCCGAGAGGATTTCCTAGTAACCTGACATGGAATCCTACGTACAGACAGAGGTACTGGGGAGTTCGTAGGCACGTACATCGCATCCTCACAGGACAGGTGATGACCCGATACAGCCCTGACCACTGGGGAGCAAGAAGCCTTCGTAGGCAGCGCTTGAGAGACGGTTGGCAGCTGATTGTAAGAGGAAGGCCACATGATCCAAACAGGCCTCACCTACCACACGAGACCTACAACGACTTCTGGATGCTGCCAGGAAACTTCTACATAGATGACGAATGACCCCTGCTGCCTGTCCTGTATGTCGCTATACGCTTGACTACTGCCAGTGTTTCTGGAACGGAAAATATGACCAAAGACAAGAAGAGCAACGGAGCAGAGATAGTTCCCGACCCAACGACCAACAAGGGCGGGGGCCCGGCCGCAGCAGCCGGTCAGATGCTGACGACGCTGGAGTCTCTGGAAATGCCAGAAGACCTGACAGATCGTCAGAAGGAAGTGCTGAAGCTTAGACTGCGTGGCTTGTCTCAGACCGCCATCGCCAAGGTTCTGGGCATCTCACAACCTGTTGTGAATCGTCACTTCAAGGCGATTCGCAAGAAGATGGAGCGAGATGGCAAGAGCATCAACCAGGATGTGGTGGTTGGTGAAAGCCTCGCTCTCTTCACAGAAGTCGAGCAGCGTGCTTGGGAGCTGTACTACACAGCCAAGCAGAAAGAGAAGCTGAACGACGCGAACAAAGCTTTGCAGCTAGTCCTCTCCGCTAGGGAGAAAGGCTTGACGCTGCTCATGGATCTTGGCCTAGTGAAGCGCGCAGCCGTTGAACACGAGCACAAGGTTGTGTCCCCATTGGTCAAGCAATGGCAAGACAACGTCGCTCAGAAGAAACTCGTGGTGACTCAAGTCATCGCTACCCAGCTAGAAGAGCTAGCAGAACCGGTGCCTCCTGCTCTTGAAGAGGACATCGAAGACGCCATCATCATTGAGGAGGACACCGATGACGATGTATCGGCACGACGAACTGAGCCAGCTGAAGAACCAGGTGACGCGCCTGACTGATGAGCTAACGTCACGCGAAGCACAGCTCAACGATCTAACCGTCCAGAACCAAGACCTACGGAACAAGCTTTCTACACGTCCACCACGTGAAGGCTTCTTCGATGAGGTGCGTGAATGGTGGGGCAACCGTAAGCGCAAGCGTAGGCGTCGGTTTCGCAGCCATACCATTAGGCTTGCACCCATCGCACTCTTTCTACTTGGTGCTGTGGTCATCACCTCGATTGTGTTTGGGTTGACTCAATGCGAGTACAATCCTGTGAATGAAGGGTACGTTACCTATCGTGACTACGTACCTGAGCGCACAACTAGATCCTACAATCACAACACAGAACAATGGGAAACAAAGAGAGAACCTGAAGAGTTCAACGTTCGTGTGTGTGGTGAGCGTGGTTGTGTGACCATTGACAATGAAAGCTACTTCCGCTCCCCTGAATGGGCTGTTGGAACCTATCACTGCCTACGGGCACCCTGCTCTGGACCACTCGATGAGGGAACAAGACGCTGAAGAGTACTGGGACTTCGAGGATGAACCGGAAGAAGGCATCGAAGTTGAATGGGAGTTCGACTTGGATGCTAAACCTCTCTTTGAAGTACCGCTGTTCCTCGGCATCCGCTTCGTAGAGGAAGAAGTGGCCGAGGAAGAGACGGAAGAAGAGACTCAAGAAGATTGGGTCGAAGTCAATCTAGATCTACACAAGCGCATCGCTGTAGCCTCTACCATCGAACAGGCGCTATCCGGAGCTGTGTGGGTTCATAAGAAGATGGACTACGGTGTCCAAAGTTTCTACGTCACCAAGGTGATTTCTAAGCCTCTGGAAGACTCTGGAGAATACTGGCTGTATGTGGAACTAACGGAACGTCACGGCGGACGTCCGTCCTTCCATGTACCTCTACACCAGTTCTTGGAACAATGCAAGCCTTTGAGTGACTTGACGTTCCGAGACTATGACGCATAGGAGATACGATATCACAGCACATCCTGCTAGAAGCAGATTCCGATAGCGCAGCTGTCGGTGTCGAAGGGAATAGGTGGGATCCAGAAATATTTCGACTGGATGACGTAGTTCGCGTATGGATTCGCGAAAAGAACTCTAGGGTTTACGTGAAAGGCGTCAAAGAACAGATCATCATCAGTCCCATCCAGTCGAAGAAGCTGGTCCAAGCTTTGCTTGGAGTACGTGGCGGATACAGAGGTTGACAAGCGCTTAGTAGTGGTTATCGTAGTATGAGGAGGAACCAACAGCATGCAGCAGAATGACACGCTGAACATGGGCACGCTTCTGCGTGGCCCGGATTGTCTGCTGCGCCAGGATGCGCTCACCACCCACGCGGCGGTGCTTGGCATGACTGGCAGCGGTAAGACGGGACTGCTTCTCGGCATGGTCGAGGAGATGGTGGACAACGGCATTCCGGTCGTTGTCGTGGACATCAAGGGGGACATGATCAACCTGGCGCTCCAGAACGGGCCTCTGGCTCAGAAGATGGCAGTGCGGTGCCTGACGCCCGGCGCGATGCACGGTGAGTCCGTGAACGTGTTCGATGGGCTGCGGGACAAGGACAAGATCACGTCCTCGGTCACGGCTTTGCTCAAGATGGTTGGTGAGGACCACGACCCCATCCGGTCGAAGTCCCACAGCTACCTGAGTGAGATCATGATGCAGGCGCACAAGCGGGGCAAGCCCCCGACGCTCCTACGGCTGGTCCATCGGGTGCAGGACCCGGGCTTCCATCACCTCGGTGCTATGGACCTGGACTATGCCTTCCCGAAGCGGAGCCGGACCAAGCTCGCCGGCAAGCTCAACAACCTCCTCGTGGCCCCGTCCTTCCAGGCGTGGCGTGAGGGCGTGGGGCTATGCCTTGACGAGCTTCTGGCTCCTCGGGTCGATGGCCGTGTTCCCGTCATCATCTACTCCGTGGCGCATATCGTCAACCAGGACGAGCAGGCCTTCGCTATCCAGCTCCTGCTGGACGAGGTCCTGCCCTGGATGCGGCGTCAGGGAGGTAGCACAAAGCTTCGGGCGGCGCTCGTCATCGACGAGTGTGTGGGGCTCATGCCTCCGCACCCAAAGAACCCTCCGACCAAGACGCCACTGCTTCTGCTCCTGAAGCAGGCGCGGGCGTTTGGGCTCGGACTCATCCTTGCTTCCCAGAACCCGGTGGACCTTGACTACAAGGGCATGGCCAACTGCCAGACCTGGCTGATTGGACGGCTCCAGATGGGCAAGGACAAGGCTCGTATCATCGAGAACATCTGTTCTTCGAGCCCTGCTTCTCGGGTGATGATGGAGCACAAGATTGGGGCTCTACAGCCGCGCCAGTTCATCCTGGCACGGCCAAAGGGTTCCACCGTCTTTCAGACGCGGACGGTAAGCTGCAACCTTCAGGGGCCGATGACTCCTGACGAGATCGAGGATCTGTACACCAAGGGTTACCTTGTGACTGCAGCACCCGCTCCAGTGGCTGTGCCGTTGACTGGACTGACGGTTGTCAAGGGAGGCTCGGCTTGAGGGCTCCCAGTAAGTGAGGCAACTCATGAAGCACGTGGTCACACTCCTCGCAGTACTCTTGCTCCTATTCGGATGTTCCGATCAGAGTGAGTTTGGATTCCCAGATGCATCATTTGGGGACTCAGGCGGGCCTACCCAACCTACCTTTCCTCCTGAGTGTCAGCCTGAGCTAGTAGCTAGCGACTACTATCACTGCGGGGAGTGTGGCCATCGATGCCCCTCGGCAGACGCTGACCGCTGTCTTGCGGGCGTCTGTCGTTGTGGGCTTGACCTTGCCTGTACAGATCCTCTACAGGACTGTCGAGCCGGCAGGTGCGTCACACAGGATCCGGAAGGCATCGTCTGCGAGTTCGACGAAGAATGCACAGTCAATGAAGCCTGCATCGTAGGACGTTGCACTTGGGTAGAGTGTGTTCCTGAGGTATGTGATGGTGCTGACAATGATTGTGATGGCTTTGTCGACAACGTTGGTGATGGGCCACTCTCGCAGTTCTGTGTAGGCGACATGCCTGCTGATGCTATGGTCTTTCTACCACCATGTAGGCAAGGCGTCCGTGTGTGCCTAGGCGGTGAGTGGACCGAATGTACTGGAGACATCGAACCAGTCGAAGAGGTTGGCGTACTTGGGTGCGACGGTGTCGACAACAACTGCGATGGTTGCGTAGACGGCGTCTCCATGGATGGCGTATGCGAATCTCGGGAGCCTGAAGCTTTCGACGTGCTCTTCGTCATCGATCAGTCAGGGTCTATGACTAACAAGATCGACATCGTACGACAGGCGGTACGTCTGTTTTCAACACGACTATCTACGAGTACTGCTTTCCGATGGGGCATCATTCGTGTGCCTGGGCCAATCGACGGCCGAGCCGAGCTATACCTCGACTTGAGTCCATTCCCCGTTTTCTCCACCTCGCTTAGCACCATGAGCGCAGGCAGTGGAGGCTCTGAGCCGCAGTGGGACGCCATTTACGAGGCAGTCCTTGGCGTGCCCATGCCGCGTCCTGGCATGGGCCTGGGACCTGTCTCGTGGCGGGAAGGCTCTGTCCGAATCATCATCCTGTTCACAGACGAGCAGGGGCAAACGACCCGAGCGCGCAGGGCGCTGCCGCCCACGTCGGAGACCATCATGTGTGATGCTATGACACACGGTGAAGTGTTCATTCCAGTCGTCACTGCCACACATCAGAGCGACTTTGATGATTGTGCGTATCGTAGTGTAACTCTTCCTGCGGGCAACGCAGGGTCAGGAGACGCCTGCTCGGCTGACGCGGACTGTGAGATGATGGAAACTTGTGAGGTATCTGAGTGTGTGACTGCGGTTGTAGTCTCTACAGCTGCTGAGCTAGACGTGGTCATCTCCGAGCCTTGCGGCGGTGGGATGTGATAGACCCGATCCTAGGCACGCTCTTTCTCTTGATCGTTCCTGTTGTGGGTTACGTTGTTTGGCGCTTGAAGGATGAGTAATGGACCATTGGATTCAGAATAAACCAGGCGCTAAGAACTACTTCGTCGAACTAGACGGCAAGCGTGAGGGTGAGACCTGCGTAGAAGCCAAGGCCTCAACTAAAGATGAGGAAGGTTGGGTACGCAGACGCTGGGTCGTCGGAGAGGAAGTACGGGAACGTAGATTCTACGGGCGCGTTTTCATCGTGAGATTCCAATGAATCATCGAGAGAAAAGACTCGCACGTCGTGTTCGCGATTTGAAGAGGAAGCTCAAGCTCGCGAAGGACAAAAAGCGAGATCGTCTCGAAGTACTTCGTGCCTCTGAGACGAAACGCACCCTTTCGCAGTTGCCCCTCAAAAAGCTGATTCACTATTTACGAGAATCTCGTGTCGGTAGAACACGCTACGACTACTGGAAAGGGGCAGAGAGCCATAAGTCTGAGGCTCATGTTCCCGACATCGGCTGGGTCGACTACAGAGCTTTCATCAAAGAGCTAGATCGTCGAGAAGAAGAAGCAGGTAAGAGGCTAGATCGTGCCGCTGAGCGGATGAATCGAACCGGTCAAGGCCCACGTCGGCGATACTGCTCTTGGTGCGGTCGCCAAATCAGGGCTCGATCCTTACGTAAGCGAATCATCGGGCGCAACCTGGAGTTCTGTTGCTGGAAGTGTCACGACGCCTACGTCTTTATTCGGGAGAACGAAGAGGCGATGAACATGCTAGCCACGGTGGAGCTATGAAGAAGGAAACCAAACGAACTAGAGTGTCCCGAGCCAAGAAGGCGATTCGCAAGTTCGTCTCAACATTCGAACTGGGACAACCAGTTGGATCTGAAGAAAAGACCGGCGAAGCAGTGCGATACGCCATTGTTGGTGGCGGCATGAAGGCGCAACTAGTAGCTGTGCTTCTGCCAGACGGTCGATGGACATGGAACGGTGACGATCCTTGTCGTGGCTACGTAGACGGCTTCAACCTTCATGCCATCGAAGCTGCCTACGTGTGTCGTGACCTCGGTCTTATTACCGAACAGGAAGCGGACGACTTCCGAAGCTGGCACAATCGACGTTGGAAAACCATCAACGACGCATCCAAACTCAAGCGTTTGGAAGATGATGCTGCGCGAGCTGGCTATAGACTGGTGAAGAAGGCGTCATGAGGAAGCTCTACACTACATACTGTGAGGAGTACTATAACGGTACTGGCTTCCATCCCAAAGCTCTAGACGAGTACGGTTACCTCATTCACCATTTGGACGATTGTGATTCGGTA
>JABAOF010016420.1_pt1 | contig 17293 bp, 16 predicted proteins | sample 7062171 | NCBI WGS metagenome assembly JABAOF01 (sample SAMN14538628, study PRJNA623070) | marine sediment metagenome | biome: marine biome [ENVO:00000428]; feature: marine pelagic biome [ENVO:01000023]; material: deep marine sediment [ENVO:00002113] | place: India: Gulf of Khambhat ...
ACGCTGGTTGCGGACCTGGCGCTTAAGGGTGAAAGCGAGCTCGACTGGTCTCCTTATCGGCCGGACCGCTTCGCGACCGGAACAGACTAGGGCGAGTCCAGACGGGGACGCTGGGTGCAGCGCTCGGGGCTCTGCGACGGTGGGCGCGACTGGCGCATCTACCCTAGGGTGAAACCTGGGATCACTCCGCCAAACGAGGTGGACACAGAATGCTGGGAGTCAAGCGCGGCGCGNNGCCGGCATTGGTTTCGGCTCAAGTGCCGGTGCGAGAACTGACTGGACCGGATGCCACGTTCCCCGAAGCCTTTGCCCTAGTCCAGGGCGTTCGCGAGCTATCCGACGGCCGGTTGATGGTGGCCGACCCACTTGGCCAGGTGCTTTTGGTGGCCGACCTGGCCGCGGGAACGGCCGATACCCTGGGCGGTGTTGGCCAGGGTCCCGCCGAGTATCGCCAGCCCGACGGGTTGTTCGCCCTTCCCGGCGACTCGACGCTGCTGGTCGATCTGGGAAACGCGCGGCTGACGGTGATCGGGCCGGACGGTAGCTTCGGCGAGACGATGCCAATCGCCCAGGGCGAGCCGGGCCCCGGGGGCGGCCTGATGCTCGTGCTGCCGCAGGGCGTGGACGCGCAGGGTCGGCTCTACTTTCAGCCGATCGGCGGGCCCGGCCGCGGTTTCCCTGATTCCGCGGCGGTGGTGCGCTGGGACCGGCATAGTCAGGCGATGGACACGGTGACGAAGGTGAAGCTGCCGGCGATGAAGCGGACGACCGCGGGCGGGCCCGGGGAGCGGAGTGTCAGCCTGAGCCCGGTGCCGCTGAGCCCCGAGGACGCGTGGGCCGTGGCCAGCGACGGGCGTGTGGCCGCCGCACGCTCCGCCGGCTATCACGTCGAGTGGATCGGCCCCGACGGCCAGGTCACGCGGGGCGAGCGGGTCGAATACGAGCCGGTGAGGATCCGTCGCGCTGACAAGGAGCAATGGCTGGAAGGACTCGGCAATGGGCTGCGTATCGGGGTGACGATCGAGAACGGGGACCGACGGGTGAGCTTGGGCCGGGGAGGTGGCGGCGGCCCAGGCGACGTGGATCGCTTCGAATGGCCGGAGCACAAACCCGCGTTCGTCGCCGACGGCGTATGGGTGACGCCCGAGGGCGCGATCTGGGTCCAGCGCCATGTCGCGGCGGGCGAGGCGCCGCTGTTCGACGTGTACGACGGCGACGCGAAGTTGAAGTACAGAATCAACCTGCCCCAGGGCCGGGAGCTGGTCGGGTTTGGGCGCGGCGTGTTGTTCGCGGTGCGGAGCGATGACTACGGGTTGCAGTGGCTCGAGCGCTACCGACGACCGGCGGGCTGATTCTCCACCCACCCGGATCGAGGGGCGGCAGCGTGCCGCCCCTCGGTGTTTAAGGCCGCAGATCTGTACGCTGCGGCATCAGCCTTCGACTTTGAACGACAGTCTCAGTCTGGCCCGATAGCGTACGACGCTGCCCTCCTCCACCGTCATGTCCAACCTCTCCACCTCGGCGATGCGCAGGTTCTTCAGGCTTTCGCCGGCCTTGTTGACGGCGTTCTTGGCCGCTTCCTCCCAGCCCTTGGTGCTGGTGCCCACGAGTTGAATGACCTTATAGACGCTGTCCGCCATGTTGGTCCTCCTCTTTCAGTGTGGTTGCGACACAGAATAGCCACCGACGTGACGACGGCCCCGTCGCTGCCTGGTCGTGCGACGCACCGCCGCTACTGTCAGGAGCGTGGGCTCAATCGGTCAACTGGTCGAGCAGTCGCTGCGCCTCCTCGCGGCCTTCGCGGGTCAACGCGATTCGGCCGTTGGCCATCCATTCGAGATACTCCTGTGCGACCTGGGAGGTGATGGCCTTTTCCGAGGCGGTGAACTTAGGTGTGTGATCGAGGCGGCGAAAGGCGCGATTGATGTCCTTGGGCTTGATGGCCTTGCGGTGGTGAGCCATCAAGAGGAGCAGCTCCTCCTCGAAGGTTTGCGCCCGTGGCAACACTTCGTGGGCGAGCGTGTCATCGTCGATGTTGTCGAAGGTGNNGTCGAAGGTAAGCGGCCCGCGGCGCGCCCGCGCTCCCTTGGCGCTGAAGGCCGAGATCGGCGGGGTCAAATCGATGTCACCGAGATCGGCCGCCTCCACCACTTCCTCGGCCGGCGTAATCTGCAGTTCATCATCGCCGGGCTCCTCCTCTAGGGCCGATTCGTCCGCCTCCACCTCCTCAACCGCGACGGCGTCGCTTTCGGCGACCGGCTCGTCCGGCTCCATCGCTGCCACCGGTTCCAGCGGTTCCTCCCCCGCTTCGACCATGGCGATGTACTCGCGGAGTAGCGCGATCCGCTTCTCGATCGTTTGGGTGCGATCCTGAAGCGCCTCGATCTGGCGCTGGGTGGCCTCTATTTGCTGGTTCAGCGCCTCGATCTGGCCCAGAGCGGCCTCGATCTCTTCGTGGGTGGCCGCGAGGGTCGCCTCTTCCTGGGCCAGTCGCTGTTGTAGTGTCTCGAGATCTCGCATGACGCTGTCGGTGGGGCGGGGGCACGGAGCGTGACGCCAAATGTGTCGGCTTGTGGCGAGGGGTGCAAGGGTGCGGGTAGCAGGGGGGCGGCGTTGTCCGAAACGACGTCGGAGAGGGCGCCTTCGGCGTAGGTTCTTGCGTCGCTTGTAATTGGGCCGTCGATGTAGTAGCTTGAAACTGCCTCCCCCTGAACGGCCGCTCTCCGGCGGGCCGTATTCTTTTGTCCTCTCCCGCAGGAGATCGGCGAAATGCCCAGAAAAACAGTCTCTTCCGCGATCGGGCGGGGACGCATCTCCAGGAGCTGATCGTGTCACTCATCGTCGGCATCCGGTGCGCCGACGGCGTCGTCATCGCCGCCAGCGGACCCGCCTCGTTGCCCTCGGCTGACGGGCTGCCAGCCGCTCGGCAACAGGCGAAACGACTTCGGGTCGTCGCCGGACAGGCCGTGCTTGGTGTGGCGGGTCACGATGGGTTGGCGCAGGAGATGGCGCTCTCGTTGGAACGCTGTCTGGTCGGGCCGGACCGTCGCGATTCAGCCGAAGACGTTCTGCGGGCGAAGATCCGCGAGGCCCTGGCGGCACCGATCCAGCGCACTTTCGCCATTCACGGGACGCTTCAGGGGTTACCAGGACTAGGCATCAGCTCGAACGACTACCTTCTCAGCCATTCCATTCTCGCCATTCCGCTGCATAGGACGCTTCGCCTGTACGCCTTCGATCCGGAGTGCACTCTGACCGAGATCACCGACGAATTGCGGTGTGCGGCGGTCGGCTCGGCGCGATCCGCGGCCGAGCCGTTCCTGGCCTTCTTGCGACGAGTGCTGATTGGGAACGACCCGCCGACGCTGGCCACTGGCGAGCTGGCCGCTTACTGGACCGTGCATCAGGCGATCCGCAACAGCGTGGCCGGCCTGACCTACCCTATCCAGCTCATCTCGGTGACCCGAACCCCCGAAGGCTCGATCGAGATCGTCGAGCGCGGCGAGCAAGAAATCGCGTCGCTGCGTCAGGCGATGGAACAGGCGGAAGAGCGGGTCCGTGACAGCTTCCACGACGGAGCGTCTGGCGGAGACGGCGCGCGCAAGCTGGAGTCCGGCGCGTCGGAGAAGCCGACCCGCAAGCGGGTGCCCGAGGTACGGTTGACGCTGCAGCCGCCGGAGCGTCGCGAGCGCGGACGCTGGTAGGCGGTGCCCGACGGGCGGTCGTCGGCCCGTAGTTGTCCCCAGGCGATTTCCTTCCTAGATTAGGGGCGCTTCCCCGTTTGACCGCCGGCCGCTGTTGGTCCCAAGACCCAGTAACCATCAAAGCACGGAGCGAACCATGCCTCGGAGCGGGAGATTTTGGCCCTTCCTGATCGGCCTATCGCTACTGGTCGCCTGCGACAGCTTCGATAAAGACGAGGCGGCGCTGCAGATTCGCGAGCGGTTTTGCGGCGGTTGGCCGTACGGCTGCACGGACAGCACGCGTGTCGTGATCGAGGATATCGAGAAGACGCGCAATGGGCGGCAGGTCAAGTTTCGGGTCGTGGATCGAGAGGACAGGACCGCTGAATTGTCGGCGGCCTACTTCGAGCCGCAGGATGATGAGTGGCGATTCCTTCTTTTCGAGAACCCCTTCGACGACATGTTCGACGTCGAGGCGGCGAGATTCGACCAGGACCGGAAACGATTCTCCGAGTCGCTCCGGGAGCTCAAGGCGGCCCAAAACTGGTTCGTCTCCATTTACAGCCGCTATGCTCGAGATGTGCAAGAACTCGACAGCGTGAGCTACAAGCCCACCGATCTGCCGATTCGAATGACCGTCGCGACGGATGCGCAGAGCTGGAAGGGCGAGCTGTCGAATCGCTACGTGAGCTGCCAGCTCGACATCCCTCGACAGCAGCTTCCCACGTGTGTGGGTCTCGCGGCGACGGATGCCGGAACCGATTCAGGCCCGCTCTCGCGCGCGTTCGGAAAAGAGCCCTACGAGCGGACCCTGTTCGGAAAGGAATGATATCGGCTTCCCGCAACGGGAGCAGCGTGCCTTCCGGAACGCACGTCACAGAACCCCTCGCCGGGCCGGGCGCAAGGGCGCCCTCTTACAACGCTTTGGTCGCGTTGGCACTCTAACTCTCAGGGAGGGGCGTGCTTGCCCTTCCGGCGCCGCGCGTTAAACTTGCAACGCGCGCGAGTGAGGTGACCGCAAGCCGGCAAGCGGCTGGCCCGAGCATATCTGTCAATGAGCGATAGCGGTTCCAGGCTTCGTGCATTCGTGGCGGAGCTGAAGCGGCGGCGCGTTTTTCGCGTCGCCGCGGTCTACGCCGTGGTCTCCTTCGGCATCCTCCAGGTCGCCGACATCGCCTTCCCCGCCCTCAAGCTCCCCGATTGGAGCATCACCTTCGTAGTGGCGCTGGCCCTCCTGGGCTTCCCCGTCGCCCTCGTCCTCGGCTGGGCCTACGATCTCACACGCCACGGAGTGGTGCGCACGGAGCCACTCGCCGATGAGTCGACGGCTCACCACCGCTTGGGACGTGGGCCCGCCCTGATCGCCGTCGCCCTGGTCAGCGTGCTGACCATCGCTACTGGCTGGTACATCCTGCCGCGGCTTCCCGGGTGGTGGAGCGTCAAGCCGGCGGGAGCGGAGGGAGCTGACGTGCGCAAGCTGCTTGTCGTGCTCCCGTTCGTGAATCTCGGTTCCCCGGCCAACGAGTACTTCGCCGACGGCATCACGGAGGAGATCACGGCTCGGCTGGCGAGCGTGCAGGGCTTGGGTGTGATCGCTCGCACCACGGCCATTCAGTATAAGGACGCCGAAAAGACTGTGGCCGAAATCGGAGCGGAGCTGGGCGTCGATTACGTGCTCGAAGGCACAGTGCGCTGGGAGAATGTACCTGACGGACCGAGCCGTGTACGGGTGACGCCCCAGCTGATCAAAGCGGCAGACGCCACGCATGTCTGGGCGCAGATCTATGAGGAGCCGATCGCCAGCGTGTTCCAGGTGCAATCGGATATCGCCGAGAGGGTCGTCGGCGCCCTGGGGCTCACGCTCGTCGAGCCGGACCGCTTGGCGCTGAAGAGCGAGCCCACGCGGAACCCCGAGGCTTACAGCTACTATTTGCTGGGCAACGACATCCTGCGGTCGAGCACGTCCCAAGCCGGTTCCCAACAGGCGCTGGAGATGTTCGAGCGGGCCATCGAGCTGGATCCGGGCTTCGAGCTGGCCCGCAAGAAGATCGCCGAGGCGCACGCCAACGTGTACTGGGGCAGCTTCAGAACGCTCGTCGGCTTTCCCCAAGACGATGTTGATCGCTCACTGGACCGCGTAATTCCGGAATCGTTCGGCGACGACACCGCCGCCTATTTTCTGGCCCAGGCGACGTTGCTCAAGCGTGCTGACCGGCCAGCGGAGGGGCGGGCCTTTTTCGACTCGGCCCGGGCCTTCCTCGAGCCGGAGGTTGTGGCGCGCCCTACCGATGCCCGCCGGCATGCCCAACTCGGACTGGCCTACGCCGGACTCGGTCGGCAAGAGGAGGCGAAGCGTGAAGGCAGGCGGGCCGTCGAGCTGCTGCCGATCGCCGAGGACGCCTACACGGGCGCGGCGCTTGCCGACAACCTCGCGCACATCTACGTGATGACCGGCGAGTACGAGGCCGCCATCGATCAACTCGCCACGCTCCTGTCGGCGCAGGGCCCTCTTTCCTCCGCCTGGCTCCGAGTCGATCCTACCTGGGACGCGCTGCGGGCGCACACGCGGTTCCAGGACCTGCTGGCGGGCGGCAGCTAGTTTACGCTCGAAGTGCGGCTCGGCCGTGTATCTCCAGGCGGAAGCCCGTCCGTCCGGGTACGGCCGCACGCGGCTCAACAGCTTGTTCGATAGGGGAGATAACGATGCTTCGAAAGTGGCTCACCGCTCTGTGTCTCTGTATGCTGGCCCTGCAGCACGCTTGCTTGTCCCGCGGCGATGATGGCGGAGATGGCGGCGCGGCAGATCTGAACGTCAGCGCTCGAGCGATTCACGAGCGGACGATCACTATCGACACTCACGACGACATACCGTTCGATTTCGCCACAGAGAACGCGGATCCGGGTGTGCGTGGCGACCGACAGGTGGACATCCCGAAGATGATCGAGGGCGGCCTGGATGCCGGCTTTTTCATCGTCTACGTACCCCAGGCACGCCGGACGCCGGAAAACTACGAGCGGGCCCGGGAACAGGCGCTGGCCAAGTTCGCCGCCATCCACCGGATGACCGACTCGCTTTACCCTGACAAGATCGGGCTCGCGTTGAGCGCCGACGATGTCGAGCGAATCCAGCAGACGGGCAAGCTCGTCGCCTGCATCGGCATCGAGAACGGGTTCGTTATCGGAAAAGACCTGAGCCTGCTGAAGCGCTACCACGAGCTCGGAGCCCGCTACATGACGCTGGCTCACAACGGCCACAACGACATCACCGATTCCGCGCAGCCGCGCCCGGAGCTGGGCGATGTCGAGGCGGAGCACGGCGGCGTCAGCGAGTTTGGGGCGCAGGTGATCGAAGAGATGAATCGCCTGGGCATCATGGTCGATGTCTCGCATATCTCGAAGCAGGCGATGCTCGACGCTGCGAAGTTGTCACGGGCCCCCGTGATCGCCTCCCATTCCTCGGCGCGGGCTCTGGCCGATGTGCCTCGCAACATGGACGACGAGCAGCTGCGTGCGTTGCAAGCGAACGGAGGCGTCATCCAGGTGGTGGCGCTCGGAAGCTTCGTCCGCGAAGATCCACCCGAGAAGGTCCAGGCGCTGCGGGCGTTGCGGGAAGAGATGGGGGCAACCAGTTACCGATCGTTTCAGGCGATGTCGCCAGAGCAGCGGAGTGAGTACCGGCGGCGACGCGCCGAGCTGGACGAGACGTGGCCTGCGCCCACCGTGGCCGACTTCGTCGACCACGTCGATCACGCGGTCCAGCTCATCGGCATCGATCACGTGGGCATCAGCTCGGATTTCGATGGAGGCGGCGGTGTTGACGGCTGGAGGGACGCCAGCGAGACCTTCAACGTCACCCTCGAGCTCGTGCGTCGGGGTTACAGCGAGGATGAGATCCGCAAGCTCTGGGGCGGCAACCTGCTGAGGGTCTGGCGTGAGGTGGAGCGAGTCGCTGCGTCGATGAAGACCGGGATCTGACCGGGGCATATTGTCCCCGAACGTCGCTGGGCACTTCCCCCGCCGTGCCCCGGTAAGCGGCCGTGGAACCGCGCGTTGGCGGCCGGAGACTGCCACCTTGACGGGCACAGAACGTGCGTGTTGATTCCCGGCCAGTCAAGCGAAATAAGCCGCGATCGAAGGCACGGAGCTACCTTGACCGGGAGTCGGGAGCATGAGCGATCGATCGCTGCCCGCTAGCGCGCCCACTCCGGAACAACGCGACCGGGTAGAGGCCGAGCTCTGCGAGCATTTCGCGGCTGGCCACATCGAGTTGGACGTGCTGGAGCAGCGGCTGGCGGTGGTAGACGAGGCCCGGAGCGCGGCCGAGCTGGACGAGCTTGTGAGCGACCTGCCGGCCCTCTCGGCACTGGCGCCCGCGGTCGTCGACGAGCCTGCGCCGCGCGGCTGGGCGCTGGCCGTGATGGGCGGGAATTCCAGGAAAGGGGAGTGGTCGCCGCCCCGTCAACTCAACGCGATTGCGCTGATGGGTGGGGTGGAGCTCGATTTTCGTGAAGCGCGTTTGCCGGCTGGCGTGACGCATGTCGTCGCGGTCGCGTTAATGGGGGGAGTTGAGCTGATCGTCCCACCGGGCTTGCCGGTGACGGTGCGAGGCCTGGGGGTCTTGGGCGCGGTGGATCAGGTCGAGCAAGGCGGCGGCGCGCAGAGCCCGCACACTCCACAACTAAAGGTGACGGCGCTGGCTTGCATGGGCGGAGTCGAGGTCAAGACGCGCGCCAGCAAGGAAGCTGAGCGTCTGAAGTCCAAGCGAAAAGAGTTGCGAAGATGAAACTGGGTGTCCCGAAGGAGATCGTAGAGGGCGAGCGGCGGGTTGCCCTGGTGCCGCCGGTCGTCGCCAAGCTCGTCGAGGGTGGGCACGAGGTTCAGGTGGAAAGCGGCGCCGGCGCGGGCTCCTATTATAGCGACGAGGATTATCGGGCGGCGGGGGCCACGGTCGTTGACTCCCCTCAGCAGGTTTACGGCGCCGATGTCGTCTTCAAGGTCCGCAAGCCCGAGCCGAAAGAAATAGAGATGATGCGCGAGGGCGCGGTCCTGATCGGCTTCCTCGAGCCGCTGACCAGCCTGGGGACGGTGAAGATGCTGGCGGAGCGCAGGATCAGCGCCTTTGCGATGGAGGCGGTGCCGCGCATCAGCCGCGCGCAGAAGATGGATGCCCTCTCCTCCCAGGCCAACATCGCGGGCTACCGCGCGGCTCTGATCGCCGCCAACTCGCTGTCGAAGTTCCTCCCGATGTCGATGACGGCGGCGGGCACGATTCCACCGGCCAAGGCTCTCGTCCTCGGAGCTGGCGTGGCCGGTCTGCAGGCGATCGCCACCTTGCACCGGCTGGGCGCCCGGGTCGAGGCCTTCGACATCCGGCCGGCCGTCAAGGAAGAGGTGCAGAGCCTCGGAGCGAAGTTCATCGACATCGAGCTCGAGGAGAAAGAGCTCGAAGACGCCGGTGGCTACGGAAAAGAGCTGTCGGAGGCATCGAAGCAGCGCGAGAAGGAAATCCTCGCCGAGCACATTAAAGCCGCCGATATCGTCATCACCACGGCGGCGATCCCGGGCAAGCCGGCGCCGCGGCTGATCGAGGAGGACGCGGTGAAGGGGATGAAGGCAGGCTCGGTCATCGTCGACCTGGCGGCGGACGGTGGCGGTAACTGCGCCCTGACACAGCCGGGCAAGGAAGTCGTGGTACACGGCGTAGTCATCAACGGGCCGCTGAATCTGGTCAGCACCATGGCGGTGAACGCCAGCCAGCTGTACGCGAGGAACGTCACCAGCCTGTTCAACGAGTTTGTGAAAGACGGGCAGCTCAACCTCGACTTCGAGGACGCGGTCGTTAAGGACAGCTGCCTGACGCACAACGGCGAGATCTTGAACGAGCGCGTCAAAGCGCAGCTGTGAGGGTTCGAAATGCCTCAGGGACTGCTCAACAACCTCTACATCTTCGTGCTCGCGATGTTCACGGGCTTCGAGGTGATCACCAAGGTGCCGCCTCTGCTGCACACGCCGCTCATGTCCGGGTCCAACGCGATCTCCGGCATCTCGGTGATCGGGGCGCTGGTGATCACGGCGGCGGCGGCGGGTGAGAGCCAGCTCATCTTGGTGCTGGGCGTCGTCGCGGTGGCGATGGGAATGATCAACGTGGTCGGCGGCTTCCTGGTCACCGACCGCATGCTACAGATGTTCAAGAAGAAAGAGGCTCCGGGCAAGGCAGCGAAGTCTTAGCTTGTTTGGCTGTGCGCCCGCGAGGCTTTGGATAAAACGTCGGCTCAGCTCATTGGACTAAGAAGATGAATTTCTTCACCCTGGCAAACCTGAGCTATCTGGTCGCTGCGGCGCTCTTCATCTTCGGGTTGAAGAGGCTGCAGTCCCCCACCACGGCCAGGTCCGGCAACATCATCGCCGCCACAGGTATGGCTCTGGCCATCATTGTGACGCTGCTGGAGACCAACTTCGCGAACTGGCAGATGATCCTGGTGGGCGCAATCATCGGAGCGCTCATCGGTGGCGTGTCCGCGCAGGCCGTGCAGATGACGGCCATGCCGCAGATGGTCGGCATCTTCAACGGCTTCGGCGGCGGCGCCTCGGCGCTGGTCGCGATCTCCGAGTTCTTCCGCCTTCTCGGGGGCACCGATGTGATGACGGTCGACTCCGGTGTGAGCATCATGGCCGGTACGTTGATCGGTACCGTGACCTTTTCCGGAAGTCTGATCGCCTTCGGGAAGCTGCAGAACCTGATCACCGGGGCGCCGGTCACCTGGCCGCTGCAGAAGACGATCAACACGCTGCTGCTGGCCGCCTGTGTCGGGCTGGCCGCCTATATCATCGGCTGGCAGCAGGACATGACGCTGTTCTTGATCTTCGGCACGCTGGGCCTGGCGCTGGGTGTTACCACGGTGATTCCGATCGGCGGCGCCGACATGCCGGTGGTGATCTCGCTGCTCAACTCCTATTCCGGTCTGGCCGCCGCCGCCGCCGGCTTCGTCGTCGATAATCGCGTGCTGATCATCGCCGGATCACTGGTCGGCGCCTCCGGGCTGATCCTCACCAACATCATGTGCGTCGGGATGAACCGCTCGCTGGCCAACGTGCTGTTCGGCGCGGTGGGCACGGCCGACGTGGTGGCCGGCAGTGTCGGCGCCGGCCCCGGGACGGAAACCGTTCGGGATGTGTCAGCCGAGGAGGCCGGGATGATCCTCGCCTACGCGAACTCGGTGATCTTCGTGCCCGGGTACGGCATGGCCGTGGCCCAGGCCCAGCACGCGGTGCGCGAGCTGGCCGATGTCCTGAAGGAGCGCGGCGTCGACGTGAAGTATGCGATCCATCCCGTCGCCGGACGGATGCCCGGTCACATGAACGTTTTGCTGGCCGAGGCGAACGTGCCGTACGACGAGCTGTTCGATATGGACGACATCAACGACGACTTCAAGAATACGACCGTCGCCGTGGTCATCGGCGCCAACGATGTCGTCAACCCCGCCGCCCGCCACGACACCTCGAGTCCGTTGTACGGCATGCCGATCCTCAACGTCGATGAGGCGGAGCACATCATCGTGCTCAAACGAAGCCTGCGGCCCGGTTTCGCCGGTGTGGAGAACGAGCTGTTCTTCCACGCCAAGACCATGATGCTGTTTGGCGACGCCAAACAGTCCGTCAACAAGCTGGTCTCCGAGGCGAAAGCCGCCTGAGTCCGTCTCCTCGACTTGGCACGCGGCCCCTCGGCTCCTACATCGGCTGGCCGAGGGTGAGCGGGCCGTATCCGTAAGCCTGCACGAAGTAGTAAAGAATCAAGGCCGCCCCCGCCAGCGCCAGGTTCTTCATGAACGCGGACTGTTCGGCCATCTTCTGCACCGGGTCGGCGATCGTCCAGAAGTTGTGCATCGTGAACCCCGACAGTACCAGGAAGAAGAAGAGCAGCCAGGTTCCGATCTCCATCCATACCCCGAGCAGCACGCTGATCCCGCCGGCCAGCGTCAGCAGACCGCTCAGCACCACCATCGCTTTCGGCGCAGGCAGCTTCTTCGCCGCCGCGTATTGAGTCATTGCACCGAGCTGCATGAAGTGGCCGATTCCCGAGCCGATGAAGATCGTCGCAAAGAGAATGCGTCCGAGAATATAGACCCAATCCATGGTCGCCTCCGGTTGCCTGGCGCTGCGAGAGCTGGAACTGCACCTGTCTTGTAGGAAGAGGCACATAAAACTGGTGGCAGCGCGTCAGCACGTCCACCCCGCCGGCGCCCGCTTCGCGGCGGCGCTCGAGCAGCCGCGCCGGAGCGTCCGGCGCTTGTGAGCCGTCGAGCTGAGCGCTAAGATGGCCCCCCGCTGACCTAATATCGCACCCGTGTGGGGCGGGCGAAGGCAATCTCGGGAGGAGGTGGCTGCCGGTGTCTCTGCGAATACTGATTCCATTGACCCTGTTGTGGCCGATCCTGGCCCTGGCGGCCCAGGGGACGCCGCTGCGGCGCTACTGGGCAACCCCCGCCCGAGAGCTGTCGGCGCTCGTCTTCTGCACCGTCGTCTTCTTCGCCCTCTGGATCGGCGCCGACCGAGCGCTGGAAGCGGCCCTGGGCAGCGCGGCGGCGGGCATTGTGGCCTCCACGGCCCTGTCGCTGCTCGCCGTCCCTCTCCTCCTGCTGTTGGGATACAAGCTGTTTGGCGTGAAGCCCGACCCCGATCATAGCTCACACTGACCCGACTGAATCCGCCTGACGCCGGGTCGTGTGGGGGCGCGGGCACGGGCCAGACGTGAGGGCCGCGGCCCGAGTGGGGAGGATAGCGAGGAGCGGGCCGTGTCTTGGTCGCAAGATAGTATNNCCGTGTCTTGGTCTCAAGAGAGTATTAGATAGCAGTTGTACGAAATTCTCTAATAGTTTTTGTCAATAAATATATACTGGACAGGTGGGCCGGCGGTCCGGTCGGCCCCCCTGCCTGGAGCAAGAAATGCTCGGGGGTTCAGAGTCTTGACGGCGCGCTTAACACTGTTAAGATAACGGCGTCAACTTCACACCGTTAACCGCGGAGGGGCGGATGGCTTTGAATGTGGCGGAGCCGCTGCGCACGGCGGACACCGAGACCGCGATCCTCGAGGCGGCCCGCGACCTGTTGGCTGAAGGGGGGCTGCGAGCGTTGTCGATGCGGGCGGTCGCAGCCCGAGTCGGCGTCAGCGCGACGGCGATCTACAACTACTTCGAGAACAAGCAGGCGCTGGTGCGGCGGGTGGTGTCGCTCGGCTTCGAGCGATTCGATGGCTACCTGCACGAGGCCGTGGCGGATCGACCGCCCGGGTCGGCGGAGCGGCTCCGGGCGTTGGGCGAGGCGTACGTCCGGTTCGCGTTGGAGAACCGCGAGTACTTCCGTGTGTTGTTCGCGACACACGGCGAGCTACCCGAGGAGATCGAGGAGCTGCCAGAGGGTGGCGGTTACAACCTGTTTCGCGATTCGGTCATCGACGCCATGGAGTCCGGGGTGATCCGCAGGGCGGATCCCGACGAGCTGGTCCTCTACCTGTGGACCCACGTTCACGGACTGGTGACGCTGCTGCTGTCGTGCGATCCGGGCGCGCGCTGCCGCCACTCGGGCGAGCGGCTGGACGCGCCCGAGCTTTTCGCCCGGTTCAGTGAGTTCCTCTGGTACGGGCTGCGGCCGCCGCGGGACGCCCGGGTCGAAGCTCCAGGCGGCGTCGCTCCGTAGTGGGATCAAGGATTCTTCTTTTAGAGAACGCGATCGCGAAAGCAAGGGGAGATAGAATCGTGTTGCAAGTCGTTGCCAGTGCGGGCCGTGGACTGATCCTGGGGCTCGCCGTGTTGGCACTAACGGGAACGGTTGAAGCCCAGAGCCTGGACGGCCCCGCTTACTCATTGCGCGAGGCGATCGGAGTCGCGCTCGAGAACAACCGGGATCTCCGCGACGCCCAGCTGGGCCTGGCCACGGCGGGCCAGCAGGTGCGTGAGGCCTGGGGCAGTCTGTTTCCGAGCGTCGACGCCACCGTGAGCTACCAGCGCAACATACAGGTGCAGGAGGCGTTCCTGCCCAAGATCATCTTCGATCCGACCGCCTCGCCGGATGAGTTGGTGCCGGTGCGCTTCGGCGCCGACAACAACTGGTCGGCCTTTTTGAACGTGACTCAGCCGATCTTCGACGCCGGTGCTCTGGTGGGGGTCGGCACGGCGGGCCGCTTCCAGGCGCTGCAGCGCGAGGTGGTGCGCGGCCAGGCGCAGCGGATCGCCACGCGCGTCCGCCGCGCCTACTATGGCGCCCTGCTGGCGCACGAGGAGGTACGCGTCACGCAGGAGAGCGTGCGGCGGACGGAGCAGACGCTGGAGGAGACGCGCGGTCTGAATCGGGCCGGCTTGGCCAGCGACTACGACGTGCTGCGCCTCGAGGTCCGGCTGGCCAACCTTAAGCCGAACCTGCGACGGGCGAGCAACGCGGCGGCCGCTGCGGAGCGGGACCTCTCGGTAGAGCTGGGACTGGCTGGGGTCGAGCCGGTGAAGGTGGCAGGCCGGCTGCACGAACTCGATCTGGCCTCCGCCGACGCGAACGAGGGCGCCAATCGTGATTTGCTGCGCTTGGTGGGCTACGGCGCCGCGCTGGACGCGTCCTACGAAACGCTGCGGGAGTTGGCGGGCCGGATGCGCTCGGACCTGCGCCAGGCTCAGCTCAGCCGGCAGCTCGAGGACGCCCGGGTGAGGTTCGAGTCCAGCAACCTTTACCCGCGCCTTTCCGCCTTCTTCAACTATGGGGTCATCGCCCAGGAGGACGGAGGGCTGAACCCGTTCGGCGCCAGCAGCAACCAGCGGACAACCTCCGCCGCTGTCGGCTTGCAGCTCGAGGTTCCGATCTTCTCGGGCTTCCAACGTCTGGCGCGGGTACAGCAGCGCAAGCTGGCGCGCCGTCAGGCCGAGGTGCGGCTGGAGCTGTTGGAACAGCAGGTCGGCAACCAGATCCGGACCGCGCTGGAGGCGCTGGAAGAAGCGCGGCTGCGAGCCGATGCGGCGCGCCAGGCGGTGAGTGAGGCGGAGCGGGGCTTCGAGATCGTCACCTCGCAGTACCTGGCCGGGATCAGCTCGCAGCTCGAGGTAACCGAGGGCGAAGTGTTGCTTCGCGAGTCGGAGTTCAACTACGCGCAGGCCGTCTTCGATTACCTCATCGCGCAGGCCGACCTGGATGACGCGGTCGGCGTGGTGCCATTGGTCGACGTGCCTGCCTCCGCCGCGGCGGAGGCGAGCGTCTCGGAATAGAATGTCAACGCCAAGAGAGGGGCACAGGTCGCCATGATCAGATATAGACTAGGGGTGCGCGTAGGTGTGATCGCCGGCCTCGCCGTCGCCCTCGGCACCGCCGCCTGTGACCCGTCATCGGGAACGGGCGAAGCGGCCGAGGCCAGCGGCGATTTCGTCAAGGTCGTCAACGTCGAGGTCGCTGAGCTGACGCCGTCCGCCTTCACCAGCTACATCCGGCTGACCGGTGAAGTCGAGGCGATGAACGACATCACGATCAGCGCCGAGGAAAGCGGCGTGCTCGAACGGTTCTATGTAGAGAAGGGCCAGTTCGTCCGCGCCGGCCAGCCGATCGCCAAGATCCGCGACCGGGTGCTAGGGGCTCAGGTCGAGGAGGCGGCCGCGTCGGCCCAGCTCGCGGCGGAGCGCTACGAGCGCCAGCGCCGGCTCTGGGAGGACGAACAGATCGGCAGCGAGATCACCTATCTCGAGGCCAAGTATCAGGCGGAGCTGCAGGCGGCGCGCTTGGAGACTCTCGAGGCGCGACTGGAACGCACGAGGCTCGAGGCTCCGATCTCGGGGATCTTCGACGAGCGTATCGTCGATGCCGGGGAGATGGTGGCGCCGGGCACAGCGGTGGCGCGGATCGTCGAGGTCGGGCGGGTCAAGGTCACAGGCGGGGTGCCGGAGCGCTTCGCCGCCTCGGTGGAGCCGGGCGACAGCGCCCGGATCAGCTTTGACGTGTTGCCGGACCGGGAGTTCACCGGGGTGATCGGCTTCGTGGGGCGGACGGTCGACAAGCGAAACCGGACGTTTCCCATCGAGGTCGTGATCGAGAACCCGGGGCGGGTGATCAAGCCTCACATGGTCGCCAACGCCCAGGTTGCCGACCGTCGCCTGCAAGACGTGATCGTGGTTCCCCAGTCGGCGATCCTGCGAGTCGAAGATGGCTACCAGGTCTTTGTGGCCGTGGAGCGGGACGGAGTTCTCGTCGCCGTCGCCCGACCCGTGCGTTTGGGAGCCTCCTACGCTAACCGAACGGTCATCCAGGAGGGGTTGAACGCCGGCGAACGGCTGATCGTGCGGGGGCAGCAGCTGGTCGAGATAGGTGATCGCGTGCGTATCGTCAACGAGGACCAAACAGGCTAGAAAGCCGCCTAAGAAATAGAGGACGCAGATGGCCAGGTTCGAAGAGCGACCCGGCATGGAAGCTTCGCGTGACGACGGGGACGGGCGAGGTCACGGCCAGTACAAGGAGTTCTGGCTCACGTCTTTCTCCGTCGACCACCCCACCAGCGTGCTCGTCTTGACGGCGATCATCATCATTGCGGGACTGATCTCCTACATAAGCGTGCCGAAGGAAGCGGCACCGGAGATCACGATCCCGATCATCGCGGTCAACACGGTCTATCCGGGTGTGGCGCCTGAGGATATCGAGACACTGATCACGCGGCCGCTGGAGGACGAGCTCAACAAGATCGCCGACGTCGAAGAGATCACCTCCACCTCGGTGGAGGGCTACTCGAACATCAACGTCGAGTTCGTCGCCGGGATGGACATGACCGAGGCGCTGCAGCTCGTGCGCGAGAAGGTGGATATCGCGAAGCCGGAGCTGCCGGAAGCGGCGGAGGAACCGATGATCATCGAGTTCAACTTCGCCGAGTGGCCGATCATGCAGGTGAACATCTCCGGCGAGTACAGCCTGGTGAGACTCAAGAAGGTGGCCGAGGATCTGCAAGACAGGCTCGAGCAGATCCCTTCGGTCCTCGATGTGACGCTGTCCGGGGGCCTGGAGCGCGAGGTTCAGGTCGACGTGGACCTCGCCAAGCTCAAGTACTACGGTTTGGCCTTCGATGATGTGATCGATGCGATTCGCGAAGAAAATGTGACGACGCCCGGCGGCACCATCGATGTCGGCACCGTGAAGTATCTGGTCCGCGTGCCCGGCGAGTTCGAGGATACGCGGCTGATCGAGGACATCGTGATCGCGTCGCCCGGCGACCGGCCGGTGTACCTGCGCGATGTCGCCACCGTCGACTTCGGTTTCAAGGAACGCGACAGCTACGCGCGACTGGACCGGCGGTCGGTGGTGACGCTCGGCGTCAAGAAGCGCGTCGGGCGTAACATCATCGAGACAGCGGACGCCGTGCGGGCGATCGTCGCGGAGATGGAGCCCACGTTCCCGCCGACCACGGTGGTGAAGGTCACCTCCGACCAATCGGAGGACGTGCACGAGATGGTGAGCAGCCTGGAGAACAACATCATCTCCGGCCTGATTCTGGTGGTGGCGGTATTGCTTTTCGCCCTGGGGTTGCGTACCGCGTCCTTCGTCGGTATCGCGATTCCGCTGTCGATGCTCTTGTCGTTCAGCATCATCCAGCTGCTGGG
>JABAOF010021325.1_pt1 | contig 17293 bp, 16 predicted proteins | sample 7062171 | NCBI WGS metagenome assembly JABAOF01 (sample SAMN14538628, study PRJNA623070) | marine sediment metagenome | biome: marine biome [ENVO:00000428]; feature: marine pelagic biome [ENVO:01000023]; material: deep marine sediment [ENVO:00002113] | place: India: Gulf of Khambhat ...
CGAGGGGATCGATTATATCCTCCATCAGGGTGCCCTCCCGTCGGTACCGCGATCGGTTGAGGACCCCGTTCTAACGAACGAGATCAACGTGGGAGGGACGTTGAACGTCCTTCTCGCGGCACGGGACAGCGGCGTGAAAAGGGTGGTGTTTGCCTCCTCCTCATCGATATACGGGGACACGCCGGAACTTCCCAAGAGAGAAGACATGCCTCCCTCACCGAAATCCCCCTATGCGCTTCAGAAGCTCGCAGCCGAGTTTTACTGCCGGCTCTTTTACGAGCTCTACGGCCTGCAAACCATATCCCTCAGGTATTTCAACGTATTCGGCCCGAGGCAGGACCCGGGCTCCATGTATGCCGCCGTAATACCGAAGTTCATCACGGCAATGCTCAACGGGGAAAGGCCTGTAGTGTTCGGGGACGGCAGGCAGACGCGCGATTTTACCTACATAGAGAACGTGGTCCGGGCAAACAGACAGGCCTGCCACGCTCCGAAGGATTCCTGCGGAAAAGCAGTAAACGTGGCCTGCAGAAAAAAGTACTCGCTCCTCGAGCTCCTTGAAACCCTGGAAAGCATAACGGGAATAAGCCCGGACCCCGTATTCGAGCCTCCCGCGCCCGGTGACGTGAGGGACTCGATGGCCGATATATCTCTCGCGGAGAAATACCTTTCCTTCGAAGTTTCCGTTGGATTTAAAGAAGGGCTCGAGAAGACCGTTGCGTGGTACGAAGAGGTCATGAAAAAAGCCTTTTAATAAAACCCCGGTCGGTAGACAATAGAAGACATGAAGGCAGTTCTGCTGAAGTTTCTCTCCGCCGTCAAGAGATACCGGATGATCGAGGAAGGAGACAGGATTCTCGCAGCCGTCTCCGGTGGTCCTGATTCCGTATTCCTGCTTCACCTTCTCACACGGTTTAAAAGGAAGCTGGGAATCGATGAGATCTGCGTTGCCCACGTCAACTATGGGAAAAGAGGGCGCGAGTCAGATCTTGACCAGGAGTTCGTAGAAAAGCTCTCAGCTCACCTGGGATTTGAACTTTTTGTAAAGGGCGTTTCTCGTGCGCATTTAAGCAGGGTCAAGAAGGAAAACTTTCAAAAGGTTGCAAGGGACATCCGCTACCGCTTCTTCAATAAAATTCAAAAGAGCTGGGGGGCAAACAGAATAGCGGTTGCGCACACACTCGACGACCAGGCAGAGACGGTGTTCATGCGGTTTATCGCCGGACAGGGGCTCAAAGGGCTCAAAGGGATACCTCCCGTTACCCGGGACGGGATCATCCGGCCCTTGATCGAGATCTCGAGGATGGAGGTTGTGGAGTTTCTTGAATCGGAGTCTCTTGGTTTCCGGGTCGATACGTCCAATATAGAGGGAACATACGAGCGCAACAGAATAAGGAACGAGGCGTTCCCCCTCCTTGAGAGAATCACCGGCAGGGACGTAAAGCGAAAAGTCTGGGGCCTGGGAGAGATCTTCCGGGAGATTGACGAGGCCGTATTGACGATGACAGACACGGCACTGGGAGAAGCGTTCTCGAGGCGCGGGAAAAAGCTCGACGTTGACAGATACCGTAATAATTGCAAAATCGTCAGGATATCGATGCTTCAGAAAATAGGATACGAATACCTGCGGACCGAACTCAACCAGAGGGTCCTTAAAAAGGCCGATTCGCTCCTGGTAAGGGATCTTCCCTCATTCACGATGAGCCTCCCCGGCGGCTACGTGCTCGAGCGGTCATACAAAACGGCGCTGTTCAAAAAGGAAGATAAAAAGGAGGAAAAACCTATCGACCTGACGATACGCAGGCCGGGCAGGTACAGAATCGGGGAGGGAAGGGGAGTGCTGACGGTTACGGCCCGTGCAATAACCGATATCAAGCCTGTTCTGGCAAGGATAATCAGGGACAGAAACGTTGGGGCCTTCAGCGCAGCCGCAGACCTGTTCCCCGTGAAGGTGAGGAATTTTCACGAAGGAGACAGAATCGTGCCTTTTGGTATGAAAAGAGGCAAAAAAGTGAAAAAAGTCTTCATAGAGAGGAAGATACCGCGGGAGATGAGGATGAGACTCCCCCTGATCATCATACAGGATGAAATCGCCTGGATACCGGGCGTGATCAGGAGCGCGCACCATCAGCTTGGCACTAATACAAAAAAAATTATTGTGCTAGAATATAAACGTAACTAACATATCTTCTTTGATAGGCCCTATTTGTTCCAACCTCTTCTTTTTTTGGGAGGTTATTTTTGAACCAGTTCTACAAAAACCTTGTCCTGTGGATTCTCATATCGCTCCTGATGGTTTTCCTCTTCAACCATTTCAAGACGCAGAAGGTCCAGGTCGATGAGATCAGCTTTACCGAATTTACCGAGGCAGTGGAGAGCAACCGTGTCCTCGAGGTAGTGATAAAGGGGCAGGAAATAACGGGAAAGTACGTGGAGGGGTTCAAGGGTGACTCGCCCAATTTCAAAACCTACGCACCCGACGATCCCGAGCTCATAAAGACGCTCAGGTCCCACAGCGTCAAGATCGTAGCCAAACCCGTGGAAGACAGCCCCTGGTACCTTACCCTCATCATCTCCTGGCTCCCCATGATCCTCCTCATCGGGGTGTGGATATTCTTCATGCGGCAGATGCAGTCAGGTGGCGGCAAGGCGATGACCTTCGGCAAGTCAAAGGCAAGACTTTTGACGGAGACCCACAACAAGGTGACCTTCACGGATGTGGCGGGAATAGAAGAGGCAAAGGATGAGCTCGAGGAAATCATCGAGTTCTTGAAGGACCCGAAAAAATTCACAAAGCTCGGCGGAAGGATACCGAAGGGATGCCTGCTCGTGGGGCCTCCCGGAACGGGGAAAACGCTTCTCGCCAGAGCCATAGCAGGGGAGGCGGGTGTACCCTTCTTTACCATCAGCGGATCCGATTTCGTTGAGATGTTCGTCGGGGTGGGTGCTGCACGGGTGCGCGACCTCTTTATCCAGGGGAAGAAACAGGCGCCGTGCATCATTTTCATCGACGAGATAGACGCCGTGGGAAGGCACCGGGGCGCCGGTCTCGGCGGCGGGCACGACGAGCGGGAGCAGACCCTGAACCAGCTGCTCGTCGAAATGGACGGGTTCGAGTCAAACGAGGGCCTCATCATTATCGCGGCAACCAACAGGCCCGATGTGCTCGACCCGGCGCTGCTCCGGCCGGGAAGGTTTGATCGGCAGGTGGTGGTGCCGAAACCCGACGTAAAGGGCAGGGAACAGATTCTGAAGGTCCACTCCAGGAGACTTCCCCTTGCAGCCGATGTGGATCTGGAGATCCTGGCCAAGTCCACACCCGGTTTCACCGGCGCAGATCTCGCCAACATGTGCAACGAGGCGGCGCTTATGGCGGCGCGTCTGGGCAAGGAACAGGTCGACATGGAGTCCTTTGAATTCTCAAAGGACAAGGTGCTGATGGGAACCGAACGCCGATCCCTGATCATAAGCGATGAGGAGAAAAAGTCCACCGCCTACCATGAGGCGGGCCACGCCGTTGTGGCCACGCTCATCCCCGGCGCCGACCCTATTCACAAGGTAAGCATAATCCCACGGGGAATGGCGCTCGGCGTCACCCAGCAGCTCCCCATAGATGAGCGGCACACATACTCGAGGAAATACCTGCTAAACAACATAACTATTCTCATGGGGGGAAGGGCTGCGGAAGAGATCGTCCTCGGTATCATTACGACGGGTGCGGGAAACGATATCGATAGGGCAACGAGCATCGCAAGGAAAATGGTCTGTGAATGGGGCATGAGCGACAAACTGGGTCCCGTTACATTCGGGAAAAAAGACGAAGCCATATTTCTCGGGAAGGAGTTTGGGAGGCAGCAGGATTACAGCGAGTCAACGGCCCAGGAGATAGACGACGAGGTAACGAGCATCGTGAACGGGTGCTACGAAAGTGCAAAGGAGATGTTGACGAAGAATGTCGAAGTCCTGCACCGGGTCGTGCAAAAGCTCCTCGAAGATGAGGTGATCGACGGGTTCCTGATCAAACAGATAATCGAGGAGCACAATCCCCCGGATACCCCCAGCCCGGCTACGGGAGTTGCCTGAGAGTGCCCCGTTATATCAAGTACCTTTCCAGAAACGAACTCAGGGAAAAAATCAATCACCTCGGTTTCACGGGTGCTCATGCGGAAAATTTTGCATGGGCATGCGGGGGAAATCGTTGTCGTCGATTCCCTCCCCCTGCCCGGCGACGAAGGAAAAATTCTTCGCCTTCTCGCCCGGGAGAACGTCCACTTCTTATCAAGCAGCGAAAAGATTCTCCTTGGCTTTGATGGACGGGATAAGATAGATACCATAAGGAAAAACTTTGGCGGCAGCCCGGAGGTTCGGTACATCGAATCTGTCGGGCGGGCTGTTGAACATATCAACAGCAGGCACAAGCACATCATCGCAAGGGGGAAGAAGGTCGAGATCGATGGAAAGCCGCCGCTTCTCATGGGAATCGTAAACGTCACACCCGACTCTTTTTCCGACGGTGGAGAGTTCTTTCAACGGGAAAGAGCAATTGAACGCGGACTCGAGTTGATATCGGACGGGGCCGACATCGTGGACATCGGCGGCGAGTCCACCCGGCCGGGAGCAGAGCCCGTCGGAGAAGAGGAAGAGACCGAAAGGATCATCCCCGTCATAGAAGACCTTGCCGGGAGAACGGATGCCCTGTTATCGGTGGACACCTATAAATCGGCGGTTGCCCGTGAAGCACTGAAAGCGGGCGCTCACATGATCAACGATGTCTCCGGTCTCGGCTTTTCAGGGGACATGGCGGACGTTGCTTCGCAATTCGGGGCCGCGGTTATCATCATGCACATGAAGGGTACTCCCGCAAATATGCAGGAAGACCCGCGGTATAAGTCCGCTCCGGACGAGATTCTCGAGCAGCTGGGCCACGGGATAAAAAGGGCGGATAGGGCTGGCGTCAAAAGGGAGAGCATTCTGGTAGACCCCGGCGTCGGCTTCGGGAAACGGTACCGGGACAACTTATACATTATCAAAAACCTTGAGGAATTCAGGTCTGCCGGATATCCTGTTGTGGTGGGAGTGTCGAGAAAAGCGTTTATCGGCAGGGCGACGGGAAAAAGTGTCGATGACAGGGCATTCGGGACGGCGGCAGCAGTTGCGATTGCCGTTAACAACGGCGCTGACGTGTTGAGGGTTCACGACGTGAAAGAATCAAGGGATGCGGTTCTCATGGCCTGGGAAATACGGAGAGAGAAGGCATGTTAGAATTCCTGGCGAACATAACGATCGTTGACGTTATCGACATAGTCCTCGTCGCCGTGGTCTTTTACCGGATACTGATACTTATCAAGGGAACCCGGGCCGTTCAGATCATCACGGGCCTTGCCCTCCTGTTCTTTATCTTCCTCGTATCGAAGCAGTTCGGGCTTCTCACCTTCCAGTGGCTCGTGGGTAATTTCCTGGCCTACATCATCGTTATCATGGTGATAATCTTCCAGACCGAGATCAGGGCCGGTCTTGCCCGGGTCGGCAGGTACCGGTTCTTCCGATCCACCAGCATGGTTAAAAAGGAGATCTTAAACGAGGTGATCGACTTTGTCGAGTTTCTCTCTGAAAAGAGAAGGGGGGCAATTATCGTCATAGAGCGCGATGTGGGACTGAAAGACATCGCCGAGAGGGGGACCCCCGTCGACGCAAAGCTCTCTCTTGACCTCTTGAAGTCGATAACGAACCCCGATGCACCTCTGCATGATGGGGCGATCATCATCTCCGGCGACAGGGTCGTTTCCGCGGGCGTTATCCTTCCGATTACCCACGATGTCATGAGCCTTCCCCTGAGGGGGGCAAGGCACAGGGCAGCGCTCAGCATAACCTATGAGAGTGATGCCATATCTGTGGTCGTGTCCGAGGAAAATGGTGACGTTACCCTCTACGTGGAGAGAAATGACAGAAAGATTTCGACGAGGGAGGACCTCGAGTTGATTCTTTTCAGGATTTTCGCCGTCTCGAGGGGAAAGGAGAAAGAGCCCGAAGAGGAAGTGATCCACGAGGCCGAAACAGCCGCCCGGGACAGCATCGCGATTCCCGAGAGCAAAGCGAGTGCGTCTGAGGAATAGCCATGGAAAGAGGAGATAAAAGCGGAACAACCTTCAATGCCGTCCTTGCGAAAACCAAGGAGGCGGTGACGCGAAACATCCTTTTAAAAGTCCTTTCCGTTGCCATTGCGATATCCCTGTGGAGCCACGTGGTGGGAGAAAAGAACGTCCAGGTTGGCCTCATTGTGCCCCTGGAACTTCGGAGCCTTCCCTCGGGATACATCGTCACGAACAAGATAGAACGACAGGTGGAACTCAGGGTTGCCGGTCCGAAGAACCTGATCAGCTATTTGAGCGCTTCTGAAACGACGGCCTTTCTTGACCTGTCATCTGCCAAGGAAGGGAAAAACATATACCACCTCGGCGAGAAAAGCTTCAATATCCCCAAAGGTATCAATATCAGGGGAACCTATCCGGAAAAAGTGGAGGTCATCCTGGAGCGTCACCACAGGAAATCGGTTCCCGTTGCCGTCAAAATCAAAAATATGAGCAGCTTGAGGGATAAGATAGACGAGATCACCACGAAGCCCTCATCCGTTACCATAGAGGGGCCCGTCGTGGATCTGAAAAACATAACAGAAGTCGAAACGGAACCCGTTGACCCTTCCCGGTTTTCAGGAGAGGTGGATATCGTTGTGCCCCTCAACGTAAAGGGCCGGTTCGTGCGGGCTGTTGGTGACGGGATGGTTGCGGTCAAAATTAAATTCAAAAAGTAAAGTAACGTTTTCCCCCTTCCGAAAAAAAACATATAATATTCTGTTATTCCTCACCGTTACAAGGAGGAAGGCATGAGGAGAAAGCTTTTCGGCACAGACGGGATCAGGGGAATTGCGAACGCCGAGCCCATGACGGTGGAAACTGCAACAGCCGTGGGCAGGGCCGTTGCATATCACTTTAGAAACAGTTTTGGAAAACACAAAATCGTCATAGGGAAAGATACCCGGCTGTCAGGCTATATGTTTGAAACGGCCCTGTCTGCGGGAATCCTTTCAATGGGAGGAGACGTTCTCCTCGTCGGCCCCCTGACCACGCCAGGTATCGCATTCATTACCGCGAGCATGAGGGCAGACGCAGGAGTCGTGATATCTGCTTCACACAATCCCTTTTACGATAACGGGATCAAGATATTCGGCGGGGACGGGTTCAAACTCCCCGATGACGTGGAGGGGAGGATCGAGGAGCTCATGACATCGTCGATCCTGGATGAGCACCGGCCGGGTCCCGAAGACATAGGGAAGGCCAGTAGAATAGAGGATGCCACGGGCAGGTACGTTGTTTACCTGAAGAGCACCTTCCCGAAACGACTCACCCTCGACGGGATCAAAGTCGTGGTCGACTGCGGTAATGGAGCCGGATACCGTGCTGCACCATCGGTTTTTCAGGAGCTGGGTGCGCAGGTAAAGATCATAGGCGGGAACCCGGATGGGTTCAATATCAACAAGGATTGCGGATCGCTTCATCCGGAGAACATCTCTCAGATGGTTCGCGATGAGGGGGCGAACCTGGGCATTTGCCTCGACGGTGACGGTGACAGGTGCATCATTGTCGATGACAAAGGGGACATATTAAACGGGGACCACATCATGGCGGTATGTGGCATCAACATGCTGCAGGAGAAGAAGCTGAAGAAAAAAACGATCGTGGCCACGATGATGAGCAACATCGGATTCGAACTTGCCATGGAGAAAGCGGGGGTGCGGGTAAAAAGAGCCGATGTCGGCGACAGGTACGTGATAGAGGAGATGAGAAGAGGGAACTTCAACTTCGGGGGCGAGCAGTCGGGCCACATTATCTTCCTCGACCACGCTACGACGGGAGACGGGATCCTTGCATCCCTTCAGCTCATGAAAGTGGTGATACAGAAGGGCAGGCCCCTGTCTGAACTCAGGAAAGTCATGGAGGATTTTCCACAGGTTCTGTTGAATCTCGAGGTGGACAGGAAAATACCTCTCCGGCAGCTGAGGGAGACGGCGAATCTCATTCGTGATTACGAAAAAAACCTGATTGGACGAGGAAGGCTTTACGTGCGCTACAGCGGGACGGAACATCTCTTGAGAATCATGGTCGAGGGTGAAGATCAAAATGACATATCCCACATAGCCCGGCACATAGCGGAAAAAGCCACCCGGGAGATAAAACGATACCGGTCATGAAAAAGCTGGGGGTGAACATAGATCATGTCGCAACGGTAAGGGAGGCGAGGAAAACCGTGGAGCCAGACCCCGTTTACGCCGCAGCGATCGCGGAGCTTGCAGGAGCCGACGGTATCACCGTTCACCTGAGGGAGGATAGGCGGCACATAAGCGACCGGGATGTTTCCCTTCTTGCACAGTTTATCAAGACGAAGCTGAACCTGGAGATGGCGGCAACCGATGAGATGGTCGGCATAGCGAGAAGGTTGAGGCCACACTGCTGCACGCTGGTTCCCGAGAAAAGAGAGGAGGTGACCACAGAGGGCGGCCTCGACGTTATCGCTAATCTGGGCCACATCGAAGAGACAAACAGAGAGCTGAAAGAGGCAGGTATCGTGGTGAGCTTGTTCGTAGACCCCGTGCTCGATCAGATAAAAGCCTCGAGAGATTCCGGCGCCGACTATATCGAGATACACACGGGTTCCTACTGTGAGGTGTTCGGGACACCGGGGGAAACGCGGGAGCTCAGCAAGATAAGGGAATCGGCCTTTTTCGCCGCATCGATGGGCCTTGGAGTCAACGCAGGGCACGGGATCAACTACAAAAACATCATCCCACTTCTAAAGATCCCCCAGGTAGAGGAATTCAACATCGGACACGCAATCGTATCGAGAGCAGTTTTCGTGGGTCTCTACCAGGCGGTAAGGGAGATGGTTGAACTTTTGCGAGGAGTTCCGTGATTGTAGGAATCGGCGTTGACACGGTGGATATGGAGCGGGTAAAGCGCCTCGTGAAAGAGTACGGCCAGCGTTTCATGGACAGGGTATTTACCGAAGGCGAGATCGAGTACGCTCTTCGCTCTGTTGTGAGGTCACACGAGAGGCTCGCCGGAAGGTTCGCCATCAAGGAGGCGGTGATGAAGGCTCTCGGGACGGGAAAATCCGGGGGCATTCTCTGGAAAGACGTGGAAACGCTGAGAGGGCCGAAAGGCGAACCCCGGGTGGCACTCCACGGCAGAGCGAGAGAATACGCCGACAGGGCAGGGGTAAAATTAGTTCACGCAAGCATTACCCACGACGGAAAAATGGTTGTGGGGTTCGTAATCCTGGAAGGAGAAGGAAAATGAACCCTCTCGTCACGGCCGAGGTGATGGCCGAGATCGACCGGAGGAGTATCGAGGAAATAGGGATCCCCGGCCCCGTCCTCATGGAGAACGCGGGGAGGGGGACAGCGGCCATCATAATCGAGACCCTCGAGAAGCAGGGCCTCTGGATCCCGGGGGTGCAGGTCACGGTCGTTTCGGGCATGGGAAACAACGGTGGCGATGGCTTCGTCGTTGCACGCTACCTCGAGGAACAGGATTGCCAGGTGGACTCATATCTCGTCGGCAGGATCAACGATACCACCGGCGATTTGCGGCTCAACATAGATATATTCTTGAAAGGCGGCGGGCAGGTCAAGGAGATCAGCGATGACGATGACATCAAGGATCTTGCCAGATCCGCCCAGAATGCGCACATCGTGGTCGACGCCCTGTTCGGGACTGGCCTTTCCAAGGATATAGAGGGAATTCATCGAAGCGTCATCGATACGATAAACACCTACGCAAAAACGGTCTGCTCAATAGACATTCCAAGCGGCGTCGATGCGTCAACGGGCAGGGTGCTGGGAGAAGCGGTTGTATCCGATGTAACCTGCACATTCGGCCTTATGAAGGTGGGGCAGGCCGTGCCGCCGGGGTGCTCCTACTGCGGGGACCTTCACATCCTCGATATCGGATTCCCGGAGATTGCCTTTGACAACCTGGAAGTCAAAAACTTTCTCGTAACTTCCCGGGGGGTAAGAGACCTGATTCCCGAGCGCCCGCTGGATTTTCACAAGGGGAATGCCGGTAAAGTGCACGTAATCGGAGGCTCGACGGGGCTTACCGGGGCTGTCGTCATGGCCTGCGAGGGGGCCCTGGTTGCCGGCTCCGGCCTCATATACGCGGTTATCCCCGAGAGCTTGAATGTAATTTTCGAACAGAAGTTGACGGAGCCGATGACGCTTCCCGTGTCCGATCCGGTTGCCGGCTGTTTTTCCAAAACCATGGCAGGCACTGTTTTAGAGAGGATTCACAATGCCGATGCTGTCGCCATCGGCCCGGGGTTGTCATTTCGGAAAGAGACGGAGGAATTTATTTCTTCCCTCCTTCCAAAAGTCGGAAAGCCTCTCGTGATCGACGCAGATGGGCTCAACTGCCTCAGCAACAATATGGGGATGCTCACCCATGTAAACGCCCCGGTGATCGTGACCCCCCACGAGGGAGAAATGAGCAGGCTGTCGGGTTTCTCCGTAAAGGAAGTCAGGGAAGACCGCCTTGGTTTCGCGCGGAATTTTTCAAAGGACAACGGAGTGATAACCGTCCTCAAGGGATACAGAACGGTCATCGCCGACCCGGAAGGAACGATTTATGTAAACGACACGGGGAACCCCTACATGGCCACGGGCGGCATGGGGGACGTCCTTACGGGGCTGATTCTGTCCTTTCTCGGACAGGGTATGGTGCCGATCGAGGCGGCAATCTGCGCGGTACACCTCCACGGCCTTTCCGCAGATATCGCCCTCGAGGCGCATCCGAGAGCACCGGTATTGCCGAGACATGTTGTTTCCTATTACCCCAACGCGCTGGCAAAAATATTCGATCATGGGGAAACAGCCGATTTTTCCGAGACAGGGGGCGAATAGTTTCCTTACATGGGACCACTGAAGATCCCCGACACCATTTTTTCCGGAAACGATCAGGAGACGCGGTCTGTCGGTCGTGAACTCGTTCAAATACTCTGTCCGGGGGACGTGGTCTCGCTGGAAGGAGAGCTCGGCGCCGGAAAGACGCAGCTGGTCAAAGGAGTCGCAGAGGGTATGGGCATCGACCCGGAAAGTCAGGTTTTCAGCCCCACCTTTTCGATAATCAACGTGTACGAAGGAAAACAGGTGCTCTACCACATTGACCTGTACCGGCTGGGCGAAGATTGGGACGAACTCTCCCGGACGGGTATTTTCGATGTGATTGGGGGTGAGGGGGTCGCGCTGATCGAATGGGGAGACAGGGCAAAAAATTATTTGCCAAAAAACACCATTAGGATTATCCTAAAAATTTTAAACGATAACGACAGGGAAATAAAAATGCTGCGGGGCTGGAGCAATTAGGGGCTTGTTCGTGGATGCACCCTGACAGACAATATCCCCCTTTCTGCAGCCGGACAGGAAAGCGCGCTTTACAGTGTGTGATGGAGTCGGTTTTATCGAAGCAGGATCCGCATCCAAGGAGGAACGGTAGATGGCGCTCGTGGTTCAGAAGTTCGGGGGAACTTCCGTCGGTTCGATAGAGAAGATCCGCAACGTCGCCGGCATCGTGGCAAGGACGAAAGATGCGGGAAACGACGTCATCGTTGTCGTTTCCGCAATGGCGGGCGAAACGGACAGGCTCGTCAAACTCGTGTCTGAGGTCACCGACTTTCCCAATGAGAGGGAGTATGACCAGGTCGTCTCTTCGGGAGAGCAGGTCAGCATCGGACTGATCTCGATTGCTCTTGAGAGCATGGGCTACAGGGCCCAATCGCTGCTCGGTTATCAGATACCGATTTTGACCGACGACGCCCATGTGCGGGCACGTATCAAGCACATCGAGACAGGAAAAATCATGAAAGCCCTCTCAGATGGCTATATACTTGTAATAGCGGGGTTTCAAGGCATAAACGGCGCAGGAGACATAACGACCATGGGCAGGGGCGGTTCCGATACCAGCGCAGTCGCCATTGCAGCGGCGGTCGAGGCCGATGTCTGTGAAATTTACACGGATGTGGAAGGGGTGTTTACCACCGATCCGAGCATAAGCCGGAACGCGAAGAAGCTGGAGAAAATATCCTACGATGAGATGCTCGAGATGGCGAGCCTGGGGGCAAAGGTTCTGCAGATAAGATCCGTTGAATTTGCGAAGAAATTTGGCGTGAGGATTCACGTCCGGTCATCTTACACAGAAAAACCGGGCACGTTTGTGACAAAGGAGGATGAGATCATGGAAACTGCAGTCGTGTCAGGTGTGACGTATAACAAGAACGAGGCAAAGATAACGATCGTGAAAGTTCCGGACCGCCCGGGTATCGCCGCCAAGATTTTCAAGCCCATATCAGACGCAGGGGTTAACGTGGACATGATCGTTCAGAACGTCTCCCTCGAGGGGTTTACGGACCTTACCTTCACCGTTCCGAAGACGGATTACAAAAAAACCATGGCGATGATCGATGATGTGGCCGATGATATCGGAGCGGATAAGGTCGAAGGAAACGAGAGGATCGCCAAGGTTTCCATCGTCGGCGTGGGAATGCGGTCACATCCCGGTGTTGCTGCGCAGATGTTCAAAACCCTGGCCCAGGAAAACATAAACATCCTCATGATCAGCACCTCCGAGATCAAGGTCTCCTGTGTCATAGAGGAAAAGTACACCGAGCTGGCGGTGAGGGTTCTCCACGATTCTTTTGAGCTGGGCGAGCAGCCCAGGGAGGAAAAGATTTAAACACGCAAACAATTTTCCCAGAGGTGGTTATGGCCAGAAAAAAGATTTATCTCTACGATACGACGCTGAGAGACGGGACACAGGCAGAGGATATTTCCCTCTCTGTTGAAGACAAGATCTCCATAGCCCGCAAGCTCGACGAGTTCGGGATACACTACATCGAGGGGGGCTATCCCGGGTCGAACCCCAAGGACCGGGATTTCTTCAAAAAGGCGGCCGATATGGAGTGGAAGAGCGCAAAGATATGCGCCTTCGGGATGACCAGGAGAGTCGGGCGCAATGTCGAAGACGACGGGAACGTGCGGCTGATGAAAAATTCACGGGCTCCCGTGATAACCATTGTGGGCAAGGCCTGGGATTTTCACGTTACAACCGCACTGAGGACGACGCTTGAAGAAAACCTCAATGCAATATCCGACACGATCGGGTACCTGAAAAAGTTCTGCGAAGAGATATTTTTCGATGCCGAACACTTCTTCGACGGCTACAAGCGGAACCCCGAGTACTCCATCGAGGCGCTGCATGCGGCGGCAGAAGCGGGATCTGACTGCATCATTCTCTGTGATACGAACGGCGGCTCCCTTCCCTCCGAAATCCTCCGCACAGTCAGGGCGGTGAAGAAAAGGGTGAAGGTCCCCCTCGGCATTCACTGCCACAACGACTCAGAGCTGGCCGTTGCCAACTCTCTTGCCGCCGTCGAGGCGGGGGTGGTCCAGGTACAGGGAACGGTGAACGGCTACGGTGAGCGCTGCGGGAACGCAAATCTCATCTCCGTGATTCCCGGTGTCATGCTGAAGATGGGCCTCCCATCGATTCCCCAAGAAAATCTCACAAGGCTCACGGAACTGTCACGGTACGTTTCCGAGATAGCGAACGTTGGCCATTTCAAAAGGCAGCCCTACACCGGACACAGCGCTTTTGCCCACAAGGGGGGGATGCATGTCAGCGCGATCAGGAGGCATCCGGGTACCTACGAGCACCTCGAGCCCGATGTCGTGGGGAACAGGAGGAGGGTCCTCATTTCAGACCTCTCCGGGAGGAGCAACATTCTGGAGAAAGCAGGCCAGTTTGGCATAGACCTGAAAGGCTCCGATCCGATCGCCGAAGATGTTTTAAACAGGATCAAGGAACTCGAGCATCAGGGGTATCAGTTCGAAGGTGCCGAAGCATCGTTTGAGCTCCTGCTGAAAAAAGCTCTGAAGACCCACAAGCCATTCTTTGTCCTCAAGGGATTCAGGGTTATCGACGAGAAAAGGTTCGAGGATGAGCCGCCGGTTGCAGAGGCTACGATCATGATAGAGGTGGATGGGAACCCCGAGCACACGGCCGCTCTTGGCAACGGACCGGTGAATGCTCTGGACAAGGCGATTCGAAAGGCCCTGACGAAGTTCTTCCCGGAAATCAGCGACATGGAGCTCTACGATTACAAGGTGAGGGTCCTTACCGCGGGCGAGGGCACGGGAGCCACGGTGAGGGTTCTGATCGAATCAGGGGACAGGGACGAAAAGTGGGGCACCGTGGGAGTATCCCACAACATCATCGAGGCGAGCTGGCAGGCCCTGACCGATTCGATCAGGTACAAACTGCACAAAGAGCGGCTCAAAAAAGACAAAAAGGAAAGTCAGGAAAGAACCGGTTGATGAAGGGAGAGAAGCCACACCTCTACCTCATTTCCGTTCTCGCAGCTCTTATCCTCTTTTCCCTCATGGTATACCTGCAGGATAAGATTGCCTATGAAACCCCAATACATGACGGAAACGGTAGACAATTGTCGATTCTCGATCATCTCTTACACGAGGAAAGGGAAAGCGTAGAAAGGGACTCGAGGAAAAAGATGATCGCCGGAATCAGGATCAACGTCAACCGGGCAACTGCAGGGGAACTTTCCCTGCTGCCGGGGATATCTGACGAAACAGCCGAAAATATAGTCCGGTACCGGGAGAGAGAAGGGAGGTTTACCACCTTCGAGAACCTGCTCAACGTAAAGGGTGTGAAGAGAAAAAGGCTGAAAAAAATATTGCCCTTTATTGAGCTTTAGCATTTTTTTTGCTAAAATAATTGACAAAATTAGTATACTTAACGAAGGAGGAGATATGTTTGAGACCATCAGGAGAGACATTAAGGTGACATTTGAACGGGATCCAGCATCCCGTAGCGTGGCCGAAATCCTTCTCTGCTACCCCGGCCTCCACGCAATATGGATGCACCGAATGGCCCACTGGTCATGGAAGAAAAACCTCAAGCTCTTGGGGAGGCTCATATCGCACATCTCGAGGTTTCTAACGGGAATAGAGATACATCCCGGCGCGGATCTTGGCCCGGGCTTCTTTATCGACCACGGGATGGGCGTCGTCATCGGTGAAACCGCCGAGGTAGGGGAAAATGTCACCCTCTATCACGGCGTAACCCTCGGGGGAACGAGCTGGAAAAAGGAAAAGAGGCACCCAACGATCGAAGATAACGTGATCATCGGGGCAAATGCCACCATATTGGGGCCTATAACGATCGGATCTAATTCGAAAATAGGGTCCGGTTCCGTTGTGATAAAGGACGTGCCGCCAAACTCGACCGTGGTGGGTGTCCCGGGGAGAATTGTTTACCGGGACGGGGATGTCTACCTGGATGAGGAGGGCGTCGCCGGCCTCCCGGACCCTGAAGCAAAGGCAATCAAGTGCCTCGTTGACCAGATCCACGCCCTCGAGAAACGGGTCGAGAGCCTGTCTCACAAACTCGAAGAGCACGAAGTGACCAGCCTGCACGCCAAAGCGAAATGAAATGGTGGGTTCAAACGATTTTAAAATATCGGCATACCCACGAAAAAACCGCTACAGAGGGTCGGCCAAATGAAGATAACGACGAGGGGAAGATACGCGGTGAGGGCAATCGTATGCCTCGCCTATCAGAGCAGGGGAAATCCCGTATCGATCAGGGAGATTTCAAAAACGGAGAGGATTTCCCAGAAATACCTCCATCAGCTCTTTCAGAAGCTTCGAACCGCTAATATCGTGAAGAGCATACGGGGACCGGGAGGGGGTTTCGTTCTGGCCCGCCATCCTTCCACAATCTCCATATGGGAGGTAATCAGCTCCGTCGAGCAGAACTTTTCGCAGATCGGCTGCCACCGGGAGAGCAAAAAGGTGTGCAATATCATCGACGGGTGCAAAACCCAGCTCATGTGGGAAAAATTATCCGAAAAAATGGAGGATTTCCTCGACTCGATAAGCGTCGAGAGCCTGATTAGAGATGCGTTCCATGAAAAAATGGAGGCCCTGCGTGAGGAAAGTTTACTTTGATCACAATGCCACAACGCCGGTGAGAAAGGAAGTCCAGGAAGCGCTCCTTCCCTATACCTTCGAAGAATACGGGAACCCGTCGAGCATACACTGGGCGGGAAGGGAAGTGAGGAAAAAGATTGAATGGGCAAGGGAGAAGATAGCTGCCTTTTTCGGCTGTGAGGCCGCTGAAATTATCTTTACCAGCTCCGGGACCGAGAGCGATAACCTGGCCATCAAGGGGGTGGCATTCAAGAATCTCGATCGAAGGGGGCACATAATAACCTCATCCGTCGAGCATTCTGCGGTGATAAAAAGTTGCGGTTCCCTACAGAAGATCGGATTCGATGTGAGCTACCTCCCCGTCGGAAGGGACGGGCTGGTCGATCCCGACGACGTACAAAGGAGCATAAGGAGTGATACCATCCTCATCACGGTCATGCATGCAAACAACGAGACGGGGGTGATAAATCCCGTTAAAGAAATCGCCGCGATAGCCCGTGAGCGTGGAATACCCTTTCACACCGACGCGGTGCAGGCCATCGGCAAGATACCGGTGAGAATCGAGGACGTGGATGCCGACATAATCACCTTTTCGGGACACAAGGTAAACGCACTCAAGGGCGTGGGGGGAATATACGTGAGAAAAGGGTTTTCCATCGAACCGCTGATACACGGAGGCCACCAGGAGCGCGGGAGGAGATCGGGAACGGAGAACGTCGCGGGGATCGTCTCCCTGGGAAAAGCCTTCGAAATCATGTCCTCGGAATGGGAGATGGAGAGCCAGGAGACGGGGGGATTGAGGGACAGGCTGGAGGAGGGACTCCTTGAGCGTATCGATGATATATACATAAACGGCAACAGGGAAAAGAGGCTGCCAAACACGACCAACGTCGCCTTCCGGTACATCGAGGGGGAGGCGCTCATCGTAGCTCTCGACATGGTGGGCATAGCCGCCTCAACGGGCTCTGCCTGCACCTCCGGTTCAACCGAACCCTCGTACGTCCTGACCGGGATGCGGGTGGACCCCGTAGATGCCCAGGGGTCACTCAGGTTCAGCCTCGGATACGGAAACTCGGACGAGGACGTGGACTACGCGCTGGAAAAGATCCCCGAGATCGTAACGAAACTGAGGAACCTCTCCCCCATATATAAAGCGAAAGCGCAATAAACGATTGCATGAAACGAACTATGAAGGATGATAGATGCGTTAATGGTTTTTTTTGATTCCACCGTTTTGAC
>JABAOF010020839.1_pt2 | contig 17290 bp, 15 predicted proteins | sample 7062171 | NCBI WGS metagenome assembly JABAOF01 (sample SAMN14538628, study PRJNA623070) | marine sediment metagenome | biome: marine biome [ENVO:00000428]; feature: marine pelagic biome [ENVO:01000023]; material: deep marine sediment [ENVO:00002113] | place: India: Gulf of Khambhat ...
AACTTGACGGACAACCTGCACCCACCAACGCATAATATGCGGGACGGGTTCTGTCGGTCGCAATGAAGTCGCGACGATGTACTTGGTATCAGTGACATAAGCTTCAAGCCGTACTGTCCCCGATCCTTCAGTGATATCTTCAACTATCACATGATACGCTTCGTTTTGACGCAGTTCACCAACTGAAGCCCATTGGAGAGTGACCGTATCATGAGCGAGGGTGAATGGCGCCCCATCTTGCGGCAGGAGTAAGTTTGGAGCCGGATAGGGTGGAGGGGAAGTTGCAGTCGGAGAGGGACCAGGTGTCGGAAGCCGTTCACAAAGAGGGATAATGAGCACTTGTCCAAGAAAGACCGTTTCGCTGGTCATGCCATTAAAGTTCATGATTGATCGAATACTGACATTGTAATTTTGGGCGATACCACTTAACGTATCGTTTGCTTCCACGGTGTAGGTGATTGTCTCACAAGCAGCTAAAGTAGCTTCGTCAGGTGGCAATGTCGCTGTCGGTTCAGGGGAAGGTGTGGGTGTCGGTTGGGGAATGAAGATCGTATTTCCGACGGTTAACGCCTCACATATCAAGCCTGGATTCATGAGCCGGATCGATTGGACCGACACATCGAAGGCAACGGCGATGCCCAAACAGGTGTCACCAGTGACTATCACGTATGCGAGGGTCGGAAGAGGTGTTGGACTGTGAGCGATGGTCTCGGTAGCCGTCGGCTCAGGAGTGAGAGATTGGGTCGCAGTGAAGGTCGGGGTTAGCGAAGGGATTGCAGCTTGTTCGTCACCCAAAAGGGTTGTTGCAACATATGTCAGACCAGACGAAACCAGCGCGAAGATCGCGATCACCAGCAATGCAAGTGGTAATGATAGAGTCACTTGGGCCCTTGTTCGCGGTGTATTTCGGCTTTTTGTCGTCTGTAATACCGTCCCGCAGACGACACATCGTGAGGCGTTTTCCGCTAAACTGGTGCCACAGGTCGGACATAAGAAGCGATCGGAAGAAGGTTCTTGTGCTTGATCTGTCATTTTCCTTGATGGTCAAATGACCCTGAAAGCCGTCGAATTATACCAGCAGCTTGTAAAGTACCCAAGGATCGTCGGTTTGGCAAAGTGCTGAAGAGGGATGGTTTTATTAGGCCATCGAAGGGATTAGGTCAGTCATCGCCGCCCAGGCCTAATTCTTCGGCTACCGTCTGCATTGCATGGATGACCCGATCGACATGTTCCCAAAGGTCTACACCAAGCTCTTCCGCTCCGCGGACGATCTGGTCCCGATCGACATTCGCCGCGAATCGAGGTTCCTTCCACTTCTTGCGTACGGAACGTACCTTCAAATCATGCAGAGAGCGCGAGGGACGGACCAGGGCGACAGCTACGATCAACCCAGTGATCTCGTCACAAGCGTAAAGGGCACGCTCCATGAGTGTTTGACGCGGAATTCCCGTATGGTCTGCGTGGGATAGGATGGACCGAATGATATGCTCCGGTACCCCGCGCTCTTGAAGGATCGGTACACCATCCTGAGGATGGCTATCGAGTGAGGGATGAATCTCCCAATCGAAATCGTGCAATAAGCCTACAAGCCCCCATTCATCAGGATCTTCCCCATAAAACTTCGCATAGTCACGCATTGCAGCTTCCACAGCAAGCATATGACGCCGAAGGTTCTTATTCTGTACAAATTCATGGACAATGTTTATGGCTTCGTCTCGTTCCATGGGTTCAACCCTTTCTATCTTCAGGTTCTTGGGCGATGGTGCTGATTGATTGGTTCTTGAAGATACATGCATCCCACAGGGCCCTCAGGGTGGCCGGTATCTCTCTCAATTCCCAGAGGACCCTCGATCGGTAGGGGCGTAAATCTGAGGCGACACCATCGGCGGAAATGCCAATCGCGTCACAGATTATCAACGCTCTCGGAAGATGAAACCGTTGGGATATCAGCAGGGCATGTTCAATCCCGAATACCTGATGAGCTCGCTGACACGTGTGAAGCGATCGAATTCCACCTGTATCGATAAGGATATCTTTATCCGGGACACCTAAATCTAAAGCAAGCGATCGCATTGCAGCCGGCTCGTTGTAGAGGTCCCCACTGATAGATCCGCTCATGAGAATCCTCTTTACTTTTCCCGCACGGTGGAGGTAAGCGGCAGTTGTCACACGATCGGCAAGCACGGTTGTCGGGGTGCCGTCGCGACGTAATCCGGCTCCAAAAACAATGGCGGTTGTTTTTCCGGGTGCGTTTTCTGGCGTAAAAATGCGCACGCTATAACGTCGGATCAGAAGCCAACGAGGTACCAAAAGCAGAAGGGCGACTACGATGCCGAGGACTGCCCATCGAAGGGGAGGCGAGAGCGTGCTGAGATACATGCATGGATTCTACCAAAGGTAGGATCGGTGAGCATACGTTGACATCCAAGTAGAAGGATGATACACTGCATCGTGCCTTAATCATATGATTTATATTATTAATTATATTTTTCAGAAAAGATCGAGGTGATCATGTCACTTGAAGTTCAGTCCGAGTTCCTTCGCTATCTTGCTGACCTGGATGGGAAACCCGATCATCGCCTTCCCGCGATCCAAGAACTTGCTCGGTATTTGGGGATCAGCAGCAGTAAACTCCGAGAGCAACTTGAAGTTGCTCGCATGATGGGTCTGGTGGAAGTCCGACCGAAGACTGGGATACGAACGCTCGCGTATTCTTTCCTGCCATGTCTTCAAACCAGCCTTGGTTTCGCCTTGATGATCGATCGCGGCTATTTCCAGCTCCTAGGGAGTATGAGGGATCACCTAGAAGCGGCGTACTGGCATGAGGCAGTCCGCCTCCTTCGCGCTGAGGATAAACAGTATTTACGGTCCTTAATTGAATGTGCGTGGCAAATGTTACAAGGCAATCCTATTCAAATTCCCCACCAAGAGCATAGAGATTTACATCTCACCATCTTTTCTAGATTGGATAACCCTCTTGTCACGGATTTGCTAGTAGCCTATTGGGATGCTTACGAGACCGTCGGATTAAACGTTTATTCAGATTACAAGTACCTCGAGCGTGTGTGGTCCTATCACCGGGAGATGGTCGAAGCGATCATCGACGAGGATTTCGATGCCGGTTACCGTGCTCTGGTTGAGCATGTGGGGATGCTGCAATACCGTGATGAATTGAGCGCAAACGTACCAAAAGCAAGGTTGAGCGAGATGGGCGAACCGCGTACGAAGAATAGGGAGAGGCAATGAATGGCGCAGTTAAAATCACTGAACGGGAAGAAACGAATTCAAGGAAGAACCAAACTCCCATCGTTAACGATTTCTCAATGGTCGTGGCAACTGTTAACGGATCAGGAAGTCAAACTTCAAACCTAGCGATCATTCGATCCATATTCAGGATGGGTGTTCCTGTGAGTGGGAAGAATTTGTTCCCATCAAATATCCAGGGTTTACCCACATGGTTTACCATCCGAGTTAGTTCAGAGGGATATTCAGCCCGTCAAGAAAAATTTGAAATCTTGATCGCTATGAATCCGACTACATTTACCGAGGATCTAAGCAATCTGGCTTTAGATGGGGTTTGTTTCTATGATGATCGGTTCACGATCACGGAGAAACGATCCGATGTCGTCTTTTATCCCATGCCCGTGCGTGACCTGGTCAAAGAGGCTAATCCCCCTCAAGAATTGCGAGATTATATCGCTAACATGGCCTATGTTGGTGTAGTCGCCGAAATTCTCGGGATAGAGATAGACGATATCCAAGGTGCCCTCGAGACACACTTCATGGGTAAACAAAGTGCAGTGGACTTAAACATGCGCATGATCCAAGCGGCTGGATCTTGGGCAAATGAGAACCTGATCAAGCAGGATCCGTATCACATTGAACGGAGCGATCAAACCCATGACCTGCTCCTCGTCGATGGCAACACCGCCTCTGCGTTAGGTGCGATCTATGGTGGCGTAGGATTTGCTGCCTGGTATCCCATCACACCCGCCTCTAGCTTAGCCGATGCTTTAGAGCAATATTTACCTCAACTTAGGAAGGATGAGAAAACCGGCAAAGCTACCTATGTGGTTGTGCAAGCCGAAGATGAACTGGCTGCAATCGGAATGGCCGTTGGTGCGGGATGGGCTGGTGTACGGGCGATGACTTCTACCTCAGGACCAGGGATCTCATTGATGGCGGAATTTGCGGGGCTAGCCTTCTTCGCAGAAATTCCAGTCGTGGTCTGGGATGTTCAAAGAATGGGTCCAAGCACCGGACTTCCGACACGTACATCCCAAGGAGATATCCTCTTTGTTCGTTTCCTTGGGCATGGGGATACAAAACAGGTAATGCTGCTACCAGGCTCAATTGTTGAGTGCTTCGAGTTTGGTTGGCAAGCATTTGACCTTGCAGAACGTCTACAAACCCCCATATTTGTACTCAGTGATTTGGACCTAGGTATGAACCTTTGGATGTCGGAAAAATTTTCATATCCATCCCAACCCTTTGATCGAGGTAAGGTCCTCACTGCGGAAGATCTTAATCAATTACATGAGTTCGCTCGATACCGAGATGTGGATGGTGATGGGATCACGTACAGGACCCTGCCGGGGACTGATCATCCCTTGGCGGCATACTTCACCCGTGGAACGGGACACAACGAGCACGCTGTCTATAGTGAACGACCCGATGATTGGGACATCAATATGGCGCGTATAGGGCGAAAACTAGAGACGGCGCGAAATTTGTTGCCTCGTCCGGTAATTCATAAGACCAATGGGGCTCTTATTGGACTCATCGGATACGGCTCGACTGATCCTGCGATTAAGGAAGCCCAAGATGGTTTGAAATTAGAGAATATTGCAACAAATTATATGCGAATCCGCGCTGTACCGTTCATGCAAGAGGTAGAAACCTTTATCCGGGAACATGATGTCGTTTATGTTATTGAGATGAACACCGATGGTCAAATGCACAAATTACTGCAGTTGGAAGTACCGGACCAAGCGGCTAAGCTTCAGTCACTAACACATAACAATGGATTGCCGTTGAGTGCACGATGGGTTGTCAAGGCGGTACTCGATCGCGAGGGAGGCTAGAATGTCCACTACTGTTTCCGAGAGAGATGCTTCTCCGAAAATTGTCAATGAATTAGGACTAAAAAAGACAGATTACAAAGGCTTACCGACTACCCTGTGCCAAGGCTGTGGTCACAATTCGATCTCGAGCCAAATCATGACAGCATTATACGAGTTATCGATTAAGCCAGAAAACATCGTCAAACTTTCTGGGATAGGATGTTCGAGCAAGAGTCCAACCTATTTCCTGAACCGGTCGCACGGATTTAACAGCCTGCATGGACGGATGCCTTCCATTGCCACCGGAGCAGCCTTAGCAAATAGATCTATCAAGTTGATAGGTGTTTCAGGCGATGGTGACACCGCAAGCATTGGCATTGGTCAATTCAAACATCTGGTCCGACGAAACGTTCCCATGGTTTACATTATTGAAAATAATGGTGTCTATGGGCTCACCAAGGGTCAGTTTTCTGCAACTGCGGACAAAGGTCAGGTGCTCAGGAAAATTGGTGTGAATCCCTTCATGCCGGTTGACATTTGTATGGAGGCACTGATCGCGAATTGTGGGTTCGTCGCCCGTTCGTTTGCCGGGGATCCGAAGCAAGTGAAGGAATTAATAAAAGCCGCCATGAGTTTCCAGGGGACTGCGGTATTGGATATCATCAGCCCCTGCGTCACATTCAATAATCGAGGAGAGTCGACGAAAAGTTATGCCTGGGGGAAGGCTCACGAATATCCGTTGCATGACGTTACGTGGGTACCCAAACGGGACGAGATCCAAATCGATTACAAGCCCGGTGAGGTCATCGAGGTCCAAATGCACGATGGATCCACACTGTTGTTCAAAAAGCTCGAACAAGATTACAACCCCACGAATCGGATGGAGGCTCTCAAGATGCTGGAGGAGACATGTTGTGGTGGGGTATTGGTCACGGGATTGATTTTCATTAGTGAAGAGCAACCCCCTTTACCCGAAATCGAGGAGATGGTTGATCCTCCATTGGCCTTTCTAACTGAGGAGGCACTTCGGCCATCGAAGGAACGCTTAGAGGAGGTTATGGAGACCTTTCGTTAAAGACAGGGTCACAAGCCTCATGCTTCAAGTTCCAGGATTCAAATCTGAGATTTGTATCGTGCCAAGATTTGGTCATTAACGAGGATGCTCAGGATACACCTATACATAGGTTATCCCTGCGACCACCGGGTATGATTAAGGGAAGGTATAGGTGTAGATACCCTGACTTTTGTATTACTCTCATCACATTAATCTAGTTCCCCTATCGACGCTGTTGTTATTCCTAAGCGTTTTCCGATGAGGAATCCATATGAGGAAACTGTTTAAAATGACTATCATAGGGAATCCTCACTGTGCTTGGATTCCGGATAAAACAAGTTACTTCATCATCGGGTGTTTCTAGAACGTAGAATTCCACTTGTCATTCCATTTGGCTACAGGGGGGCACAAGTGTAGCTACCTCTTCAGGGCAAGGTAGATCGGATATTAGGATTATCTGTTCGGATCCCAAGAATCATGTGCAAGGGTAGTTTGAGCGTTAGTGCTATCGTAGTCTAGAGCTCGTGAGTATAATCGCTAGCCACTGAGGTGGGCGTGCGAGCCTTTGGTATTCTAGCTGGATTGACAGCGACCAGTATTTGGGGTGGAATGTATGTCGTAAGTAAAGTGATTCTCGATATCATTCCACCGTTTACGTTGGTCACCTTGCGTCTCATTCTTGGCATTGGATGCTTGGCGCTTGTCATAACATTCCGGGGTGGATTTCAAGCTGATCGACGACAAATGAGCGAAGCCCTACTCGTCGGTTTCATCGGTTTTGGTGTTTCAATTGGTCTCCAGTTCCTTGGCACGAAACTTTCAACAGCTACCAATGCTGCACTGGTTACTTCAGCCTCTCCAGTGTTTATCTTCCTTTTTGGAGTGTGGTTGCTCGGAGAGAAAATCGCACCGGAACGGGTTGTGGCTTTAGTGCTCGCTATATTAGGTGTGATAGCAGTGGTGGATCCTCGGCAAGCGACGGTAGGAGGAGAGGCGTTTTTGGGAAATGTAGCCCTTTTTGGTGCTGCCTTGACGTGGGGCCTGTATTCGGTTCTTGTGAAGCGTGTCATCCAGAGGCTAAGTGTCACGGAGGTCAGCCTGATTGCCTTCCTGGGAGGATTATTCATCAGTCTCCCAATAGCGGGTGTGGAAATCATGAACATAGGTCTGGGTGAGATCAATTTACCTGTTATCTTTGGTGTACTTTACCTTGGAATAGTCTCGACAGCCTTGGCGATGTATTTGTGGAATAAATCTCTCGCACTTCTTGAGGCCGGATTAGTTTCGGTTCTATTCTTTGCTCAACCGGTCGTTGGGGTTGGTTTGGGAGCATTATTCTTGGGTGAACGTTTGGGATTAACCTTTTGGATAGGCGCGATGCTGATTAGCATAGGGTTGATCGTCACTTCAAGGACGAAATCACCACTAGGAAATACTTAAATGGGTGAGTGCTCACCCTTAGGAGTGATAACATGACTCAATCTAACGGTTGCCTCGAAACTATGATGAAGTTGCTCGCAGGCTTTCTGGTCCTCCTAGTTATTTTGACCTTGCCCATCACATTTTTAATACTCGATGTTTCGCGTGTTGTATTTTCGCCCCAAATTCTTAATGAACAGCTTACATCGGAGTTAATTGAATCGGGTGTCTTACGGTCATTTGTGACCGATCGACTACTCTCACCGGAATTCCTAGATAGGATGGGTCCCGGTGATATTAATTTAATGCAACTGTTACAGGATTTATCACCAGGTGATCGGGAAGCATTGGTTGATATTGTGCTACCTGCAGGATGGATAAAGAGCCAGATCGCTGGAGTATTCAATGCTTTGAACATTTGGATTGACAACGAAGAACCCTTGCCTAAAGTTGTCCTCGATATTAGGCCATTTAAAGATCGACTGATGCGGGGAGGTGCTGAGGAGATGCTTGAGATGATCGTCGACTCCTGGCCCAGCTGCACACCCGATCAAGCTGCACAAATACGTGAAGCATTTGAGGGATCCAAAGAGGTTCCTTTCCTCCAATGTGAACCTCCGGAGCCGTATCGTGAGCGTCTCATGAGTGTTGCGACAGAGATGATGATGGAAGCATTGAGCGAAATCCCTCCTGAGTTCGTTTTGAGTGGTGAGGAGATCGGTCCTCAGGAGGCGGTTGAAATGATGACCCTGAAGGAGTGGATCCGCTTGATGCGAGCGATCTCACGATCCATCTGGCTCGTTCCAATCGCCTTGCTCGGTCTCATCATGGCCTTCGCCATAAGGTCGTGGAGTGCGTTGGGTCGATGGTGGGGGATTCCACTCCTATTAAGCGGCATCATCATCTTTGGATATGTCCTCCTGATACCTCTTACGCGTGAGCAGATCCCACCTCGATTACTCACCGATATTCAGTATGAATCACCGGCGGTGTATGAAATGGCAAAGTTGGTCGTCGGCGCATTGATAGATGTCATTCTTGGCTTTTTGATGTTCCACGCGTTGCTAATTGGAGGTATAGGGTTGGTCATTCTAGTTGTCGGCTGGTTGATCGGACGCCGCACAGCCACTGGACCACCATTGGAGAAACCCCATTCACAACTTAGGGATACACCTGTGGAGGAAGAGCCGCCCGATCCGCAGATTCCACCACCACCCCCAATCTCACCGATACCTGAATAGGAAGCCATCCTGTGGCAACCCCAGGATCGTTTGCTTCATCACTTTCGGACAGGTAATCTTAACATAAGTAACTCTGGAACCTCATCCTTCTACTTGCTCAAGGTACTCGCTATCATCATCAAAGAGAAAGTCATCATTAGCCTGTTGAAGGATAACTATTATGGTGGTTTCTGTCCACATCGTTAGCAGATGAGCAGGTTAAGCTCTGAGGCAATATGGGTGGATTACAAGCGAAATGTAATCACCCCCAATGGTATGCGCGACACAGTGGAGCTAAAGGGATCGGATAAACTTTAGATATTGATCGCAGGATCGAATCCCGGTTTAAAGATCCGCCACTAACAGAGCCATATAATCCCTCAGATTAGGTACGTTTTCGAACTCCCATGTAGTGTCGATGATCTCGTCCATTCTCTGATCACTTAAGAAGCCTTTTGCGTTCGCGCGGAACTTGGCTACGATTTCATCATCGCTTAGCGGATCTTCAGGAGACCCTTTTGCGGCATCCGTTTGGGTTTGATGCGTATAGCCATCTTTGGTTGTGATTTTTACACGGGCACGCTTGATCTTTGGGAAAAGACGATCGATTTCTGGATCTGCGATGACCTTTATTCTCGGAAGCATGTCCCGAATCCTGGGGTCACTTAATTTCTCGTCGCTAAAAGCTTCCGGTAGCACGTTCCCATCCACCGCAGCGACGGCAATAACATAAGGTAAGCTATGGTCAGCCGTCTCTTTCGTTTCAGGTTTGTATTTGCTTGGATCTGAGAGGATATCCGCACCGCGCGTTGTTGTTTCAATCAGGATATCATCTATATCCTGGTAGTTAATCTGATGATCACGACAAACTTGAAGTGTGGCGCTAATCGGTTGGTGGGTAAGGGCTTCAGTGGGAAACGCTTTGTAGCTACAACGGGTGATGATGAATTCTTGACCAAGATCACTGAGCAACTCATCAACATGCCAAGTGACATTCGAAAGCACCTCAATTAACCCCTCTTTCCCCTCGATAACCTCCTCTGGTCCGCTATATCCTTCTCGTGCCATCATGGCAGCGTATACGCCTGCTTGGGCAGCGAGCGGGTCAGCAGTGTTCTTCATGTTGGTTAGGTGACCGGCGACGACACCGCCGAGTGTGAAATGACTGCTTCCACTGATTCCCACAGCGGCTATAAGTTGATCGAGATCCAATCCATACATGCGCCCAGCGACCAATGGACTGACGAATTGGGTAAGTGAGGCGTGATGCCAACCGATTTCACGTATACCCGGCTCAGCGGCGTGGCACCAACGCATCTCTAATTCATATGCGATGATGATCCCTACGATCGCTTCGGAACCGTCAAGCCCATTGGCTTCTCCGACAGCAAGAGCAACACCGATGATATCTGAAGGATGGCTCGGATCTTGTTCCCAGTAAATGTCGTTGTAGTCCAAGGCCCGAGTTAGGAGGCAATTCATTAAGGCGGCATTGGGGGAGTTAGTCCGAAAACCGCTACCAATAACGGTCGCTTCGGGCGTTCCGCCCAACTTCTCAACAAACCGATGCATCGCCAACATGTCTTTATTTCGTATAGCCGTAAGCGCGCACCCCATGCTGTCCAATAGGAAGCGCTTGGCCTCGTGAACTGCTTCCTGGGGTACATCTGAATAAGCCAGCTTATATGCGAAATCTGCCATTTGACGGCTGATGGATGGCATGTCGTGACCTCCAGGTTTCCGATATCTGTAATCAGAAGTCAGACTTCATAGATCAGCTTCAACCTCAGAGTCTTTCATAATATATTATGAAGTATGATCTGACCGCTGATAGCTGTTATCTGACTACTGAAATCTGATTTCTAATTCCTTAAATATTTTCCAGGATAGCATGCGCTACATCGAGCGTTGAACTATCCCCACCCATATCGTAAGTGCGAACTTTACCTTCTGCGATCACCTTAGCAATCGCAGTCTCCAGTGCATTAGCCATCTCAGTCTCACCCAACCAATTGAGCATCAACTTGACTGCGAGCAGCATTGCGGTAGGGTTTACCTTGTATAGTCCGGCGTACTTCGGTGCCGAGCCGTGGGTGGGCTCAAAGACGGCGAAGTCGTCTCCGATATTACCGCTTGAAGCGAAGCCGAGGCCGCCCACGAGTTGTGCTGAAAGGTCAGAAACGATATCACCGAACATGTTGCTGGTCACGATCACACCGTATTCCTCTGGATTCTTGAGTAGCCACATCATCTGTGCATCAATGTTCGTCTCCCAAAGCTCAATTTGTGGGAAATTCTTAGCTACCGTCCGCGCCACGCGGGTCATCATTCCACTGGTTTCACGCAGCACGTTCGGCTTCTCAACAAGTGTCACAGTGGGGTAGCCATATTGACGAGCATACTCAAAGGCTTTTTTGATGATGCGTCTTGCACCTTTCGTGGTGATGACCCTTAAGCTTACGGATATATCCTCCCCTCGAATGTCTTCGAAGCGAGCCATCCTAGGATTGTATTTCGTAATGATCGTCCGAAGCTCACCAGGCAGGGGGTGAAATTCGACTCCACTATAGAGTCCTTCGGTATTTTCGCGGAAGACAACAAGATCGATATCGTCACGGTAATTGAGTGGGTTGCCTGGATAGGCTTTACAAGGACGTAGATTCGTGTAAAGGTCGAATAATTGACGTAGCCCTACAATCGGACTACTGTATGTTAACCCTTTACCCTGCAATTCAGGTACAAGTTCTAATGCGGCTTCGTCTTTGGGCTTTGATGTGATGGCACCGAAAAGTCCACAGGTGCACGTCTGCAAGATATCAATCGTCCGTCGAGGTAAAGGATTTCCCTCCTGGCGCCAAAACTTCCAACCGATATCTGCCGGAATATATTCGGCGTCGAGTTTCAGGGCATCCAGGACGATCCGTGCGGCTTCCATCACATCCAAACCAATTCCATCGCCAGGCATCCATGCGATACGATATTTTGTCATTGCGGACCTCTTCTTATGTTGAGTTTGATAAATTGCATCAATTCCTTGTCACAAGGATTTAACTCGGTCTAGATTCACGCAACACGATCGCGACCAATAGACCACCGAGAAGCAGAACAGCAGAGTTGAGATAAAACGGCATTCCATGTCCATGGGTATCATACAACCAGCCACCGACTAATGGACCGAGAACGGCTCCAATGAAATAGGCGAAGGTATAAAGTCCATAACTCGTTCCGCGGACGTCTTCTCCTGCGATGTCAGCGACGAAAGCCCGTTCTGCTGGTAGAGAGGCGATGTAGCCAAGGGATTCAACTGCCCATAACGTAGCCAATCCGGCGATACTCCGTAGATGGGGGATCAACGCGGATGCGAAAGCACCAATCACTAGACCTGCTATCATAGGCGGTTTGCGTCCCCATCGATCAGCGATCCTCCCTATATGTGAAGGGAGATATGCGCTGAGCAATGCGGCAGGGAGGTAGGCAGAGGCCAGTGCCCACACCTCTGCTTGAAGGATGTCTTGTAGGAAGACCATAAGTAATGGCCAGATCATGGCTGTGGAAGCACCTGTGATGAAGACAATGCCCATTAACGCGAGCAACTGACCTGAGATGGGTCGATTTTCTACTCGTAATGGACCTATCGCTGGTCGAGTTTCCCCGACACCACGCCAACCGAACCACAAACTCAGAACGGATAGCACGGCATAACACAAGAATAGCCAAAACCAAATTTGTTTCCATTCCATGTTCGACAAGGTCAGAATCGCTACAAAACCTATTGTCGTTCCAATGATCGCGCCGCGATTTGCGGCCTCGTCGATGAGTCCGAAATCATAGCCACGTCCTGTTTCTTTTGCCTTATCTGCAACGATTGTATAAGCCGTAATCCAGAGGAATGCTGTCCCCAAGCCCTGTACAAACCGAGCGACAGTCAGCAGGATTATCGTGCCCGAGATAGAAAAAACGACCATGGCGACAGCATGACTAAACAGTCCGACCATTAAGAATGGACGTCTTCCCCACCTGTCTAGAGCTCTGCCAAGAAATGGACGCACAATAACAGGTACCACGGATAAGGCGGAGAAGAAGCCTCCGATTTCTAAGGCAGAGGCTCCTAAATCTTTGCCATAGATGGGGAGGACGAATGAGAGTATACCGAAGGGGAAGGAAATCCAAAAAATAGATTTCCACAAAGATTCTAATGTGGCTGTTTCCTGAAATGACTTGACTGATGTCTCCTTATCTCTATTCAATGTGTTTTACCCATCGTTTCTAGTGTCTATGCTTGGGTTTATGTTTTTTTGAAATTGATGTCTGTTTGTTTCGCCCCTCCTACTGAGTCTTTAATCTTTGGTGTGTATATGGTATCAATCCACCGGCTTCGAAGATCTTCAGCACTGCCTCAGGGAGAGGCGGAAAAGTGAAGGTCCCCGCTGCACAGTTGATCTCCCCTTGTTTTAAGTTGATCTCGATGATTTCACCATCCTGAATGGCATCGACTGCATTAGGACTGATCAAAGCTGGAAGCGCAGCGTTGAGGCAATTGCGATAATAAATCCTGGCGAAAGATTTCGCTACAATGGCCCCTAATCCGCTTTCCTTTAGACAAACCACAGCTTGCTCCCGCGAAGATCCACACCCCCAATTGGATCCGGCCACGATGATGTCAAATGGTTGGACCTGTTCTGCGAAATCAGGGTCCAGATCTTCAAGCGCGTATTGAGGCATTTCAGCTGGGTCGTTGATGGTGTAAGTGTATTTGCCGGGGAAAATCACATCTGTATTGACATTGTCGCCATATTTCCAAACGCGACCTTTGATCAGGACATTTGCATTCATCACTTCAGATCCTTTGGATGGATGATTTCACCTGCAATGGCTGAGGCAGCGACAACCTTAGGATTGGCCAGATAAATCTCACTGTCTTTAGTACCCATACGACCACGGAAGTTTCGGTTGGCGCTACTAATGGTGACTTCGCCAACGGCAGGCACGCCCATGTGGTTGCCCATGCAAGGTCCACAACCAGGGCTTTCCACGACGGCACCTGCGTTGAGGAAAATTTCAATGTATCCTGCTTGTAAAGCTTCTTTGTAAATCTCCGCAGAGGCAGGGATGACGATCATCCGAGTGCCCTTCGACAATTGACGACCGGATAACACCTCTGCAGCCATGGCTAGATCTTCCAGGCGGCCATTGGTACATGTTCCGAGGAACGCTTGGTCGACGTGTATACCGGAAATTTCCGAGAGGGGTTTCACATTGTCCACCGTATGCGGGTAAGCGATCATCGGTTCGATTTTTCCGGCATTATATTCTTTGACCATTGCATATTGAGCGTCTGGATCAGGTAGGAATGGTTCGTAGGGTCGCTTGGCTCTCTTGTTGAGATATTGGAAAACTTTCTGATCTGGAAGGATATAGCTGTTCTTTGCTCCCATCTCGGCTGTCATATTAGGCAGGACTGCGCGTTCTGATAGTCCAAGCGCTTCTACTCCATCGCCATGCCATTCAACCGACATGTAGAGAGCGCCGTCAGCACCTAAATCTCCAATAACGTGTAGCGCCAGATCCTTGGATGTCACCCCCTCCTTCAATCGCCCTTTGATGATGATCTTCAAGGTCTCAGGAACGCGTAACCAAAGATAACCAAGTGCCCAAATGGAAGCCATCTCACTGCGACCGATACCTGCAGCGAATGCACCCATCACACCTGCATGTGGAGTATGTGAATCAGAACCCAAGACCAACTCACCTGGTAGAGCTAAGCCCACCTCGACTAAGACCTGATGACATATTCCACGACCAACGTCGTAGAAGTGTGGAATTGACTGATCTTCTACAAATTGACGGATGAGGTGGTGATTTTCAGCGTGTTTCGTCGTTGGTGCTGGTGCGGCGTGGTCGAGGAATATGGCATGAACTCCAGGATCAAATACTCTATCGCCTCCCATTCGCTTGAAAATATCATAAATGGCAGCCGTATTGTCGTGTGAAAGAGCGACATCGGGAGTGACCTCCACGATCTCCCCCGGATGCGTTTTCTTTACACCGGCTTTCTTGGCCAGGATTTTCTCAGCAAAAGTCTGCCCCATGCCTCTCCCTTTCACCGATCCTTACGATTTGTGGAGTTGTCTTTGAAGAGCTCAAGAATTCTCAAACCCAAGCGCTTTGGTGTTCTAGCGTATAAGTGTCTAATCAGCTATCCCCAATTCTTGGTCAGATCAAAATCCGTAAAATCAGCATGGTGGAAGATGATCGATTCCGGGCGTCGTTTAAATTTATCTCCTTCCCAGGAATGAGTAGCAACGATATGCATTACCGCCTCGGGGATTTCGTGCTTAAAACAAAGTCCGATTCCGGTGAAAGGATGGCGGAGAAATTTATACATTGTCGACCACTGATAATCACCGTCCACCTTTCGAAATTCGATGAGCTTTCCCACATCAGCCAAGAGGGCACCTGCAATTAAGGTGTCGTGGCTGATCTCGTATCGTTCACCGTATGCATCTTTGAGTACCGATTCCATCGCGATACATAGGCGGCAGACAACGCTTACGTGTTGGGGGAAGGTGATATCCACATCCTCCACCATTAACGTATATGGCATCTCACGTAGATCATTAACCGTCCATCCTCCGAGCTCCATTGCCTCCGTCCAGACAGCCAAGACCTGTTTACGTAGGTCACCATCATGAATCGCGTTAAACTCTGGGATGAGATTGATTAACTCCGTTTGCATCTCGAAATCTCCTCGATTGAGCAGCTACGAAAGGTCCCTGGGCGAAGGACCGTCATAAGTATGATTCGAAGGATGGATACGTCGCATGGGACGCTCTCTTGTTTGTTCTTCATGGATGTGGGCTACTAGACCCGGCACGCGAGCCATAATGAAGAAGGCATTGGCTAACTCGCGCGGTATCTCGAGGTCGATGAGAACGGCTGCGATTGCACCATCGACATTGATCGGAAGGTCCTTTCCCGATTCATGGAGTGCCTTCCGAAAAGCCGTTATCATCGCCACTCCCTCATCGGCAATACCTAACTCTACGGCCAGGGAGAACAGTTTGGTGGACCTTGGATCGGAGGAGTGTATGCGATGACCAAAACCGGCGATGCGTTCCTTTTTCTCATGATATTCAGCAAGGAGGTCGGCCGCGACGACTTCCATATTCTTGCCTGTTTCCCCAGTGAGTCGTAGACCTTCCTCCAGCACCCCCATGCAGTCATAGATCNNATTCCCACTGCTAGAGCAGCATTGAGAGGCGCACCGGTTGAGACAGCATTGCGCGTGGCTATTGTGGATGGCGGTGTCGCACCATGGTCTATCGAAGACACTAGTATAGCGTCCAACAATTTCGCGACACCTGCTGAGGGCAACTCACCTTTCAGGGCCAAGTAAATGGATTGAGCGAAAGTGATTTCACCCATCAATTCATCGATTCGGTATCCTCGAAGCCTGACCTCGTTTGGTTTGATCTCGGTAATCGCAGTTTTCCAGGCTGATTCGTTCATCTCATTATCCCGTATTCTTTGAGAACGGCTTTTGTTGCCTGGGGTAATTCCCCGAAAGCCTCTGCAATTGTCACACCGACTTCTCTCAAACGATTGATTTTTCCTTCATAGGTACCTCGACCTCCCTCGATAATCGCACCTGCGTGACTGAATCGTGTCCCGCTCTTGGCGGCTTTCCCTCCGATGAAGGCGATAATAGGCTTGGTCACTTCGCCAGCTTCTACCAATTCAGCGACCTGCTCCTCCTGACCCCCGCCGATTTCACCGAACATCACGATGGCTTCAGTTTCGCTATCGTTTTCAAATAATTTAACAACCTCGGGGAGGGGGAGCCCCACAACCATATCCCCTCCGACATGGACGAGTGTCGTAGCGCCGATGCCTTCTTGGGCCAGATAGTAAGCTATGGAAGAGGTAATTCCGCCAGAGCGTGAGGTTATCCCCACCGGACCCTGTTTAAACCACGTACGTGCAGAGGCCGCTCTTCCACCGATCATACCCACGACGGCCTTCCCAGGTGAGAGCATACCGAGGGTATTGGGACCTAAGAATTGGGCTTCCGCATTCTTAGCAGCATCAGCGATTTCTAGTACATCATAGATCGGCACACGATCTGGGATGATGACCAAAAGTTTGATCCCAGCATCGATCGCCTCTAAGGCTGCACTTTGTACGATCGGTGCAGGGATGAACAATACACTGATGTCGATATCACCCACGGTCTCCCAAGCTTCTCTAATCGTGTCAAAAACAGGTACACCGTCAACCTCTTGACCACCCTTACCAGGTGTCACTCCCGCGACGACCTGCGTTCCATACTCCTTCATCAATCGCGCTCTTGTACGCCCCTCACGTCCGGTGATGCCTTGTACAAGAACGCTTTTGGTTTGATCTATCAAGATGGACATGTGCGTCTCTCGTTTTATGTAAATTTATTCATCAAGTGATGATCATGAGCGAGCGAAAGTTGACTTATTTCAACAAAATATGATTCGTTGATCGGATCTAGCTTAGCATCAATATCG
>JABAOF010006412.1_pt1 | contig 17276 bp, 15 predicted proteins | sample 7062171 | NCBI WGS metagenome assembly JABAOF01 (sample SAMN14538628, study PRJNA623070) | marine sediment metagenome | biome: marine biome [ENVO:00000428]; feature: marine pelagic biome [ENVO:01000023]; material: deep marine sediment [ENVO:00002113] | place: India: Gulf of Khambhat ...
GGGATCCGGCAATCGGTCGGCGCCACGCCGGATGACATCCGCTGGCAGTTCCTGACCGAAGCGGTGGTTCTCAGCTTAGTTGGTGGGTTGATCGGTGTTCTGATGGGAGTCAGTGGGTCATGGATCTTCGGCACCGTCAGCGATATGCGAACATTGGTCGTTCCCATATCGATCTTGTTGGCTTTTACATCTGCCGCTGCTGTAGGCATCTTCTTCGGCTTCTATCCGGCGAACAAGGCCGCTCAACTGGACCCGATTGAAGCCTTGCGACATGAGTAAGAAACACATGGTGTGACGTGGTCTAAAGAGTGTACGAGTGCTTGACTGAATGAATGTATTGGTAGGTGAAATTAAATTGATTGGTAAGGAGATATGGAATGAACAGCTCGATAAAAGTACTTAATGTAAATGGTATCTCTATTCGGATACACGTTACCTTTCCATTGATCTTACTCTTGGCAGCCATGCAATTCGGGCTGTTTACAGGTCAAGGAATTAGCGGAGCCGCCTTCGGCGTCTTTGTAACACTGTTACTCTTTTTTATCGTCGTTCTACACGAGCTTGGTCATAGCTTGGTCGCTCAACGTTACGGTGTAAACGTTAAACAGATCGTCTTACTTCCCATCGGTGGCGTGGCCCAATTGGAAAGGATCCCAGAAGAGCCAAAACAGGAGTTCATGATCGCCATAGCAGGTCCGATGGTCAACTTCATCCTTGCGATCTTGATGTTCATTACTGGAGCCTTCCTCGGACTTGGAATTGCTCTTGAGAACCCATTTTCCATCTTAAGGAGTCTTGGAAATCTCAATCTAACATCGATCTTTAGCTATGTATTTGTTTCCAACCTTCTACTAGGCCTTTTCAACCTGATACCGGCATTTCCCATGGATGGGGGTCGCATTTTACGGGCTTTACTGGCTACACAGATGAACTACGCTAGATCGACCTCTATCGCTGTCTCGATTGGGCAAGCCATCGCCTGGCTACTCGGGTTGTGGGGGCTTTTCGGTGGCGGATTCACCTTCGTCCTGATCGCGATCTTCATCTACATCGGAGCTGGGCAGGAAGGAAGAACCGTTCAAGTTAGGAACGTGCTGCAGAAGTATATCGTTGAGCAAGCTTATTCCCGTCAGGCCAGAACCCTCACACCACAGTCAACCTTAAGAGAAGCTATTGAGTTGACGCTTAGCACCTCACAAGCCGATTTTGCAGTAACCCTGGGTGATTGCCTCGTTGGCTTCCTGACCCAGAATCGACTCATCGAATCGCTGAAACACTATCGTCCTGAAATCCCTGTCAGCGAGGTCATGTTAACGGACGTACCCACGGTTACCCCAACTGAGAAGATGTCCACTGTACAACAGCATTTAACCGAGCGTGAGCTCGATGCGTTGCCTGTTGTGGTAAAAGATCGTGTTCTTGGCTTGATCACTCGTCAAGACATCGTCGAACTCCTCAGGCTTATTTCCACACAACCTGACATGATCACTGCGAGAAGCTAAGGGTGAGGTAAGGAGTATTAAAACGGAATAACAAAGCTCTTTAGATTAAGTTATTTAAATCAACAAACATTTTGTTGAGACGTTGAAATTCTTCAATGAGGAGATTAGGAGTGAGGATGATAAAGAAGGCACTTCGAATAACTATTCTGCTAGTTTCGGTCATGGATCTTCGATTCAACCAGTGATATGCCTACATTGGTCGTCCCCATATCGATCTTGCTGGTTTTCACCTCAGCCGCTGCCGTAGGCTTCTTCTTTTATCTTTATCAGGCGAACAAGGCCGCCCAGCTTGATCCTATCGAGGCGCTACGGCATGGTTATGAAACACAGCGTGAGGAGGTTTATTAATGAGAAGATTCATCCTGTTTATATCGGCATTGATGGTAATGGGGATGTTGGTGGCGTGCGGTACAACAGACAGCGACACTAATAATGATGTTCAATCACCCGCTGAAACATCACAAAGGGTCCGCCTTAGAGATGACTACGATGATGCCCTCTCTATTCAGGGTCAACTGGCTGCAGGCACCTTAATGCTTGAAGAGACGGAACTGGCTGTCGATGAAGGCATGGCGGCGGAACTGCTGCCTTTGTGGCGAGTCGCGCAGAGCTTGATGAACAGTGATACCGCTGCGACATTGGAGTTCGAAGCCGTTTATAACCAGATTCAGGACACCATGACTCAAGATCAGATTTCTGCAATCTTGGCGATGGAACTAACGGAAGAGTCCTTGACATCCTTGATCGAAGAAGGTGAATTGGACTTTGGTCGGGGCGGGTTCGCCGGAGGTCGTGGTGCTGGTCTTGGTGAGGACTTTACCCCGCCTGAAGGGGGATTCAGGCCAGTTGGAGGTTTTCCTGGGGGTCCTCCTGGAGGAGGGCCAGAGGGTGGTTTCCCAGAGGGCTTGAACCCTGAAGCCATGGCCACACGCCAAGCACAGTTTGCCGAAGGAGGCCTTGAAAGCTTCTTGGATCGAGCATTAATAACAGCGGTGATACGAACATTCGAGATGAAGACAGGTGAGATCTCTGAGGATCAAGCCTTTCGACCTTTTGATGTGGTGTACAGTGTAATCGCTGAAGCGACCGAATTAAGCCCCGAAGAAATCAGGGCGATGACTACCGAGGGTGTCACTTTGGCAGAGATCGTTGAAACCAACGACGGCGATCTAGAAGAAGTCCGCAATTCGCTGATCGAAGCGCTAAGTGAGCTACCAAATGCAACGGAGTTAGATCTCGAAGGGTTGGCCTCCGATTGGTTGGGCTTAGAAGAGTAACCGGAGGAACTATGTACCCGGATGAAGGTGATTGATGGAAAGGTTAGAAATAATCTAACAAATCCGTCATTATATCTTCATAATACCTTCATATTTATCGATTATGATTTTAGGAAACGCAGAAAGCCTCCGAACATCATAAGGCTTGGGGGTTTCGATAAACTAAGGTCATTATCTGTGCGAGGATAAGTAAACGGGTGAACCATGGCAAACACTATTATGGTCGTCGATGATGAAAAGCGGCTGGTCTCCTTGCTCGAATCCTACCTCGACCAAGAGGGATTTCGTGTGGTCAAGGCCTCGAACGGTCGCGAGGCGCTCCACCTCGCCCGACAGGAAAAACCTGACTTAATCGTACTCGACATCATGATGCCCGAGATGGATGGATATGAGTTCATGCGTCTACATCGCAAGGAGCGTAACACACCGATCATCTTACTCACCGCAAAAGTTGAAGATGATGATAAGGTTATCGGTTTGGAACTAGGTGCTGACGATTATGTGACAAAGCCGTTCAGACCGCGCGAGCTTTTGGCTCGCATTCGCGCCGTCCTGCGGCGTGTAGGAGAGACCGAACCAACAGCAGAAGTACTCCGCAGTGCGGATATCACCCTCGACCGGGAGGGACATACCGTGAAGGTAAGTGACGAGTATGTAGATCTAACACCTTCTGAGTTTGACATCCTGGCTACCCTGATGTCGGCTCCTGGACGGACTTTCTCCCGCCTCGACTTGCTTGACCGCATACAAGGTACGGCCTTTGAGGGCTATGAGCGCACGATTGATGTGCACATTAAGAATCTTCGGGCTAAGATTGAACCAGATCCACGATCTCCACGCTACGTCAAGACCGTCTATGGCGTTGGGTATCGGTTTGCTCGAGAGTAAACTCATATGCGTTTAGGTTTGAAACTGACCCTCGCCTTCCTCATCATCGGTTTGATCGGTGTCGCCATCGTGGCGCTCTTCGCCAGCCAGGCGACAGAGAGCGTATTCGGCAGTTTCATTTTCAATCAGTATCGAGAGTCCTTAATCGATCAGTTAGAAGATTATTATCTTACCCATGAAAGTTGGATTGGTATAGATGAAGAATTCCCCTTTCCTGTTCGGAATTCTTTCGCAAGGATGAGGCCTTTCGATAGACCCGCCGGTCCCATCGTACTGACGAACGATCAGGGGGTCGTCATCATCCCTGGACATGACTACCTGCACGGAGAGCAGATTCCTAAGGCTACGCTCAATAAGGCGATGCCGGTTCAAGTGAATGAAAAAGTGGTGGGGTGGCTCATCGCAACGCCTGAAGGATTCGGCAGGAATCCGGCTGAAGCCCTCTTCTTAAAGAATATCAACAGGATGTTGGTGTTCGGCGCCATTGGAGCGATGGTCGTCTCTCTTCTGCTTGGGATCTTCCTCGCACGAACGCTCACCCGTCCGATCAGGGAGATAACCACCGCAACCCGCGCAGTTGCCGATGGCGATCTCGAGCAGAAAGTCCCAGTGCGTTCACGGGACGAATTGGGCGAACTTGCCACATCCTTCAACCTCATGAGTGCTAAGTTGGCGCAATCGATCAACTTGAGACGCCAAATGACGGCCGATATCGCCCACGAATTACGAACGCCGATCAGCGTCATCCTCGGGCATACCGAAGCCATGCACGATGGCGTTCTTCCACCCTCAGAGCAGACCTTTGACATCATCCGTGACGAAGCTCTACGGCTCGAGCGGATGGTGGACGACCTGCGAACGCTCTCAAGAGCAGACGCTGGGGAGTTGGCCCTCACTTATGATCTGGTATCCGTACAAGATCTGGTAGACCAAGCGATCAAGGCCTATCGACCTCAAGCGAGTAAGAAAGATATCCGATTCCGCGTAGAGGCATCGCCTGACATACCGGAGGTGAATATCGATCCCGATCGAATGGCACAGGTTCTCAGTAATCTGCTGAGCAACGCTCTACGTTATACACCTGAGGGCGGAGAAATCACGCTCTCGACCAAGCACAGTACTGGTGAGGTGGAGATCCGGGTTCGGGACAGTGGTCCTGGGATCGACCCAGCTGAGCTTCCGAATATCTTCGATCGCTTCTATCGGACGGATAAATCACGTCAACGGGAAAGTGGTGGTTCCGGTCTGGGGTTGGCGATCGCCAAGTCGATTGTCGAGGGACATGGTGGACGCATCTGGGCTGAGAGTGAGCCAGGTGAGGGAACGACGATCGTAATCGCACTTCCTCTTGAACCCCGGTGATCTACCGAGTTTTCCCCATAACGCCATAGATCGGTAGACAATATCCAACTCCTCCTACAATGAGGTAAACTAATCCCTGCGGGGGGTTGGTTGCGGGTGGCTTACCTTTGATGGTATTGGTCTAGAAAAAAGTGGAAGGATATACGTAATTCATCCTCTACGATTTTAAAAGAAAGTGTATGTCATTCTGTGCGACGTTCGGCGCGAAGAAACCCTTTGATACGTTGACTTCAAGGGTCCCATCATGGGGATCCTTCTCGGAGTATATCCAAGCTATGTCGAGGGGCTCAGGATGACAAACTATTAACGCAATGTCGATCTGAGGAGCGAAGCGACGAAGAATCCCTATGATGTGCCGAGTAATTTACATCATCTCAGGGATTCCTCCCTCGCTTAGCTCGCTTGGAATGACACTAACCTTCTGTCATCATATTGGTTTAGTACGAGTAAAATTAGAATATATCTGATCAAATAACCACCACTTCCATCGGAGTTCCATCGGTGTCACTCGACTCCTTTTTCACACCCAACTCGATCGCCGTCATCGGCGCGTCCACCAAGCCTCATAAGTTGGGCTACGCCGTGCTCGACAACCTGGTCAACGGTGGCTACCTCACCGAGGATCGTCGAGTCTATCCCATTAACCCGAATGCTGAAACGATCCTCGATTTACCGGCTTACCCTAGCGTAAATGACGTTCCCGGACCAATTGACCTCGCAGTGATCGTGATCCCCTACCCGCTTGTGCCGGGCGTATTACGGACCTGCGGTGAGAAGGGAATCCCAGCCACGATCGTCATCAGTGCCGGTTTCCGTGAAGCTGGTATGGAAGGTCTGCAGCGCGAACGCGAGTTGATCGAGATCGCTCAGGAATACAACATCCGCCTGATCGGGCCGAACTGCTTAGGCGTGATCGACACCTTCACGCCCATGAACGCATCCTTCTCCGCGGGTCTACCACCTAGCGGACCGATGGCNNCGATCCTCGATTGGGCTCAAGCTGGCAGGCTGGGTCTTAGCAAGTTCGTCTCATTAGGCAATAAAGCCGATGTGAGCGAAACGGATCTGTTGTTAGCCTGGCAAGACGATCCTCACTCGAGGGTCATCCTGTGCTACATTGAAGGCCTTCCGGACGGTCAAGAGTTCATACACGTCGCGCGCCAGGTATCAAAGAAGGTGCCCATCGTGGTTTTGAAATCTGGGGTCACCCAAGCCGGCTCGCGCGCGGTAAGTTCCCACACCGGATCACTGGCGGGCTCCGAACAAGCATATCAAGCAGCATTCCATCAGGCAGGGGTTCTGAGGGCGCATTCGCTCCAGGATCTGTTCGACTACGCCCTGGCGTTCGGATACCTTCCTCCCTTGAGGGGTGATCGCATTGCGATCATCACAAACGCCGGCGGGCCAGGTATCTTGGCAACGGACGCCCTTGAGCGCGCGGGACTGCGATTGGCTCGCTTCGATCCGGAGTGCATCCGAGAGTTGGAACAATTCCTTCCCGATGCTGCCAGCGCAGCCAACCCAGTTGACTTGCTCGGTGATGCGATGTCTGACCGCTACCGTTTTGCACTGAATCTAATCTCTGCCGACCCACATGTCGACGGCATCCTGGTCATTCTCGCCCCGCAGGCCTTGACGGACATCGCCGAGACAGCCAAGGTTGTATCCGAGATCTCAGGCACACTTGACATTCCTCTGCTGACATGTTTCATGGGCGAGGCACAAGTTAAGGTCGGAACAGAGATCCTCGAAGCTCACAACGTACCGAATTATTCTTTCCCAGAGCGCGCGGCCATGGTGCTTAAAGGAATGAGCACCTTTCGCGATTACCAAGTCAAACCTCTTCCAACCTTCGAGACATTCGAAGTTGATCACGCTCTTGTGCGACAAACGCTTGACGGTGCTCTCTCTGAAGGTAGGGTCACGATCGGTGACGCCGAAGCGCGGGACATCCTCACCGCCTTTGGTCTAAAAATCCCGGCTTCAGAACTCGCGGAGACGAGCGATCAGGCCGTGCAGATCGCTAATCGCATCGGTTATCCGATCGTGCTCAAGATTGCCTCTCCGGACATCCTTCACAAGACCGACATCGGTGGCGTGAAAGTCGGGCTACAAAACCCCACCGATATTCGTGATGCCTTCGACCTGATTACCTATCGTGCTCAACGTTATTTACCCGAAGCTCGCTTGTGGGGATGCTTGGTGCAGAAGATGGCGCCTCCAGGTTTGGAAGTGTTGATCGGGATGAATCGTGATCCACAATTTGGTCCGTTGGTAACCTTCGGATTGGGAGGTATTTACGTGGAAACACTGAAGGACGTATCTTTTCGCATCGCGCCCTTCTCGCGTCGCGAAGCGGAAGAAATGCTCAGAGAGATACGTGCGCATGCGTTGCTGGACGGTGTTCGTGGCGCACCGCCGACTGACAAGGCTGCATTGGTTGACGTCCTATTGCGTATCGCTCAACTTGTGACTGACTTCCCCGAGATCGCAGAGCTAGATATTAACCCGTTCATCGTCTACGAAGAAGGTCTCGGAGGAATCAGCATTGACATGCGGCTGGTCCTCAACCCTGAGATATCGCAAAAGGGCTTGAAGAATGAAACAGGATCGGCAGGGAGACACTCATGAAAGCGTTATATATCACTTCAGTTGAACCTTATTCCGGAAAAACCGCCGTCTGCTTATCCCTTGGACGGTATTTACAGGCCGATGGCCACAAAGTGGGATATTTAAAACCGGTAAGTACGCAGCCTTGGCGGACCCCGGAGGGAAAGCTTGCAGATGAGGATGCTGTCTTCGTCCATAGTATGTTGGGTCTAGAGGGAGATCCTACACAAGCCTCCCCTGTCATCATAACACCCTCCTCATTTCGTCAACGTTTGAAGGGTCTCAGCGAGGACGACCTGATGGGAAAAATTCAGAGTGCCGCTGAGGCAGCAGGGAAGGGGAAGGATGTTTTGATCTTAGAGGGGGGAGCCAGCCTTCGTTCCGGCTACGCGATGGGTCTTTCCAATCTGAGAGTAGCAGAGGTGCTGGGCGCGCCCGTCTTGGTGATCGTGTCGTACCGCAGCGAGATCCGACTCATCGATGACGCTCTCACCGCGAGCTTCCGTCTCGGTGACAGATTGTGCGGCGTGATCCTGAACCGTGTACCACAAGATGCATTCGAATTTGTTGAGGAGTATGCACGCCCCTTTCTTGAAAAAGAGGGCATTAAGGTTCATGGCGCTCTACCAAGTGTCCCACGAATTTCAGCTCTCAGCGTGGGGGAGCTGACCGATCTGCTGCAGGCTGAGGTGCTGACCAAGGAAATGGATCCAAACCAATTGGTCGAGACATTCACCGTCGGTGCGATGACCGCCGAAGCCGCCCTTTCACGCTTCCGTCGCTACCTGAATAAAGCCGTGATCACCGGTGGAGACCGGACGGACATCCAACTCGCTGCTCTAGAGACATCGACTGTGGCGTTGATACTGACCGGCAATTTGCACCCCAGCCCTCTTATCATTCAGCAGGCTGAGATGCTAAATGTCCCAATCTTGTTGGTCAAAGAGAACACCATGGAGACCGTGAATAGTATTGAGCGCGTCTATGGTAAGACCCGTCTTGGTCAACCAGAGAAGCTGGACGCCTTCATGCAATTGATGTCCGAAAACATTGACATGAAGTCGTTGTTCAAAATATGCGCCTTGAGCTAAGAATTTCGCTGACATACATGGAAAAGCTTGGGGAACCCTAACGATTGATCAAACAAGACTGCCCCTCGTTTGATTATGCTGACCCTGTTATCATCCCGGAATGACCAACAAGAACATCTGACGACACTTGTACAATCGTAACGGGCTAAGATCGGAGGGGTAATGTACCCCTTCACTTCTTCGCCAGTCACGTAACGGACCTAGCTGCTCCACTACACATGGTGGGACCAGATCTCCTACACGACCCAGTTTCGGATGTCTCAAAACTCTAATATCGTCAATCGGTTGTGGTTTCGGTATTTTTCCCTCATCCGCGAACGGGCAAGGTTTTCCATTTAGATGCGAAGGGATGAGTCCTNNGAGTCCTGAACAGATCAGATCGTCCCTGAGAAACATCCCTTCTGGAAAAAGAAAGAGCGCCCTAGGTTTTTCGCCCATCTTGTGCATGCATCCCCCTTTGCATACGCTATTTGGACAACCCTGAGGCGCTCACACCCGGAACCGAACTTATGTTCGTCTACATGACATTTTACACGTTATCGTGATATTTGTCAAGCGCAGTTTTAGCGGTGGGTGTTTACCATAGAAGACCAAAGGGTGTAGAGGTGACCGTTCGGTGGCCCCCACAAGACTCTCCATTTCATTCCAGGCCGGAGCAGAGGGAAGGCGAAAAATTCCTATGATTTGTCAAAGTAATGGCATCATCGTAGGGATTCCTCGTTCGTACAGTGCGCTCGGAATGACACAAGAGAAGGTTTCATTCTTCCTTCACCCTCCCTGCATCAAAAGGGAAACCCACTCGTTCAGCTACCATCGTCAGGTGTTTCGAACGCGCGCGCGTGGGAGCATAAACAGCCGTCTCCCATTCACTGATCGTTTGTTGACGAACACCCAACATCCCGGCTAATTCAGATTGGTTCACCCCAAGGTGGGCGCGCAAGGCTCGCACCATCGTCCCATCCCACATTACGGTATCCCCCTCCCTGCGAACGGTGTATTGCACAATAGGACGACCGAAGCGTACACGTTGAGCCTTAAGATCAACCTCGATCACGTGGTAACCGGCTTCCATCCAAGCGCTTGCCTGTACCGCACCTCTCCTGCGATTGCTCCAGAAACCCCGTCCCTCGAAAGCGGATAGTGGCAATCGGTCGTCAATCAGGCGCTCCAACTCATCGAAGGTGAGCACGACCTGATCCTCACCGCAGTTTCGTAAGTGTACGTAGAGGTTGTAATATTTTGTCTCCGGCTTCACCGCCATTTTCAATCCAATGCTATTTTCATTTATACGGCGACCCTACGGCGGAGTTTATCCCCTCAACACCTTGGGACCTTACCCGAGCGAAACCGAGGGGCACTGGACCGGCGTGGGAGCCGACTTTGTTGGAAAAAATGCTTATCCTGAATGAATACAGGAAAATCTATCACTACAAATTTCATCAGAAGAAGTCGAAAGTCGCCATCGGTTGATGAACGACGGTCTGATATTATCCATTCGATCGTACAATGATCTTGTCCCCTCCTGCTTGCTTGGCTTCAATTTCGGCTTCGTCCGCTTCTCGCACCAAGTCATCAACATCATCAACATAGTCAGGATACGCCGCACCGCCGATGCTAACCTTGATCGCTAAAGTCCTCCCGTTTGTTAATTCAATTGAGGTATCCCTCATCGCTTGCTGAAGTTTCTCACCAATGCTGAGCAACTCACTTGGCGAGCAACCAGGGAGCACCACCGAAAATTCATCGCCCCCATAGCGGGCTACCCAATCTGTTTCCCGAATACTCCGTTGAAGCACCTTCACCACGCCCTTCAATAATTCATCCCCTGCGAGATGCCCGTATTGATCATTCACCATCTTCAGATCATCCACGTCCACAATCAATAATCCAAGGGGGTAGTCGAGGCGTTTCGCTCGGTTAATCTCGTTTGCAAGTTGAGAATCAAAGAAATTACGATTGTACGCACCTGTCAAACCATCAACAATCGCCATGCGTTGAATTTCAGAGAATAGTTGAGTGTTCGCCACTGCGAGCGAGGCCACCTGCGCTAATGCGACCAACATATCCAAGTCCTCATCGTTGAACTGTCCAGGCATCCCTCCCAGCATTAGCGCACCCGAGATACGTTCACCGATCTGCAATGGAGCACAGAGCATGCTTTCATCATCCACCGGGGTTCCACCAACCTGCATCGCCCGAGGGTCTTCAAGCGCATGATCAACCCTTTGGGGCAAACCATGTTCGACCACCCACCCTGTCACACCTTCCCCGACTTGAAGTGTCATCGCCATGACCTGTTCTGCAGATTCACCAGAAGAGGCTACGGGGGTTAAGGTTTTATTGTCCTCAGCCAGGAGGTACAACGTGCAGGTGGAAGCATTCAAGAGGTCATGCGCCTTCTCGACAATTAATTCCAATGAGCGGGGTTGTTCCAATTGGGCCAACAGCTCGCGTTGTACCTGAAGTAGCATGGCCTGCTCTCGTGTCCGTCGGCTCAGGAGGTCAGCCACTTGAAGGTGTTGTGAAATATCTCGAGCGTGGCCATCCATCCCGATCACTTGGTCCTCATCGCCCGTGGCCACGATGAGAAACAACTCCACCCATAGTGTCCTTCCCTCGCGATGCGCCATTCGGATCACCAAGGACGTACTCTCCTCCGTCCCTGTTCTCAAACTTTCTACCGCCGCCAAATACTCCTTCAAGCTTGACGGTTGAATCAATTGCTCAATGAATTTCGGTCGATGGAGAACCTCCGTCTTCGAGTAGCCCGTCATATCCAAGAAACCACCATTGACATGCGTCAGTCCTTGGTTGAACACGAGTCTAAAACAAGCATCCATAGAGAGTTCGGAAAGTCGTTCGTAATCGGGCTTCTCTGCTGACATGCTCATAACTCCTCTCTCGTCATCCGCGTAAAAGTCCCAATGGTGGAGGGGACGGGTAACATCATCCGTGACAGCACCCGATTAGGAATCCTGAGGAAAGCCATTCATCCAGACATCGGGATCGTCCAACAAAAGTATAAAACGGGGGACCCTAAGCATCAATATCGAGGTTTGTACATACAATGTTGGTTGGAGGAGTTTTCAATAAGAACGAAGCCACTGAAACAAAAGCAACTGCGGTAGGAGGACGGGTCCAAAAGAGGATGTGAGTTACACCCACACTCCCTCTTAGTCTCCTACCTGCTCTTCGCGGGTATTATTTGATTGCATTTATGAGGATAAAAAGAAGCGAGGTAGCGGCAGTAGACCTCGCTTCTTTTTGACTGCTCTAGGAGAGCAGCCTTGGAGGATTTAGCTTTCCCGTATAGCCACCTCCTGTCCATACTTGCTCCGTTTTGGAGCAATACCGAGTATTTGGAGGTATACCTCTGACTTATTGACTTCTTTATTATAGAAACAAGTTCACCTCACGAGTGCCCTTTGTAAGGTACCTGTAAGCGACCCATGATGGACAGGAAAATCATCCCCCACGATACAGAAGCACATCAATTGAGCAAATCGATTATTGAAACTACTAAAAGCTAGCTACCAGAGGAGGACCGATAACTGTGGGGGGGGTGGGCTGCGCCTACATCCCCACACACCCTCCCTGCTCCTTGCGAGTTGTTTTTCGGTACACTCAATATTGAGAATCTAACGCGGGGAGGAACGCCTGAAGCGATAAGCGTAAAAACCCAATCCCAATCCTGCAAGCAACAAGAATACACCCAGCAATCCAAACACAGAGGATCGAACTCCACCATCTACACCCATAGCGTCTTGAATGCTCGAACTCGGTTGCGCTCCAAATTGGACGTATTTGATGTCTCCTGGTTCCAGACGTAGAGGAAGGTTCATAACGGTGGTTGGGTTGTGATCCGGCGGGACAGCGGCGCTGATGTTGTAGTCACCCATCTCAAGATCCTGAAAACAATACCCCTCCGGATTATTATCCGTTGTGTGCTCACCCGCTACCATCCCAGAGATATCCGCTACGCTTACCTGACCATTGGCCAAGGGTTCTTCGCCTTCATCGAGTCTTGCATCGCCATTTTCATCACCATAGAGGAGAACGCAAATTTCACCTGTCCCGGAGGCCGGAGTAGGGGAAAACTGAGGGGAAATCTCGGTCGGCTCCGCACCCGGGATCTCTGTCGGTCTCGCGGGTCCAGCTATACCCAACTCGAGTTGCATTCCAGGCGTAATATAATCTCCTGGCTGGAGACCATTCCGGGCATACAGCTCCTCTAGAGTAATCCCCGCGATGGCAGCGATGTCCCACGGTGTATCTCCCTCTTGAACAATATATATGATCCTACCATCCGGGCCCGGCGTGGGGGTCAAGAAAGGTGTAGGTTGTGCCAATGGCTTCGCCTGTGGACTAGCCCCCACTGGCTGGAAGATAGCTAAACCCAGCCCGATCAAGCCGAGGAGGGTGAATATCACCATGATTCTGCCCATTCGATGAGACACAGCCTTCCGACCTCAATCATTTGCATTATAGTCCCTTCAGAGCCAGTGGTGTAGGGTAATTCAGCTCCAGGGGTGGGGTAACCCTATGCCCACATTCTTAATTGACCTCATGAACGCATTCAACTAATTGAAGGTAGATTCTCTTCGTTGTAGAGGCGTATGGTCATGCTCCTTAACGTCAACCCAATATTTACCAGTCATCCTTCGACCCGGCCTAGGATAATCATCCAAAATGACAGGTGCATTCCAGGTTAAGGGCATTACATTTCAATTACAATTTATGCTGAACTAAGCCATAGGAGCGCTCTGGAGGGCAGGTCCCTCATGCTTCAACAAGACTTTCGCCGGTGGCTTTGGTGCGGTCGAAGCCAGCATTGCTGGTATGCTTACGATCTTACTTGACCTTCCAAGCAGTGTCGCCGTAACATCCTTTGCTCATCCACTTCGCTACATTGTGGTTTGGCGTTTCTTTGAGGATCGAGGCTGGGGTGGTTTCCCATGACCTGCTCATGTTGCGAGAAACCGCTCGCGAATCGAAATAGGGGAGGGACCATCGTCCATGATGAGATATCGATGCAGCAGCCTTTGATTAAAATATCCGCGGGAATTGACTCAAACAACAAAAACTCTCTAGAATTAATTTAGACTCATTTCGCCACAACCTTGTGCGGACGCGCACGGGAGCAGGAGCGATGAACAAGAAAATGGGAGTGATTGGGTTGTGCATGATGGCGGTTGCAATCATCCTCTTCGTGTTCAGCATATTTCAATCACAGCTTACATTAGCCTTGGTTGAGCTCTTTCTCAGCATGTTCGTCGGGTCTATAGGCATACTCCTATTCCTTGAGGCTTTGATCCGATATTTTTTCCCACGTCGACGCACGAAAAGCCTCACTCGACAAGAGGATCTGATCAACATCTTTCGGGGCTATCCCCGTTGATCTTGCTTCATTTTTAAGTAGTTGTGTACCCGAGCGCTCAGGTGTCTAATCCCCACCCCTGATCCCTTTAGCGCCTCGAAGCAAAGATAAACTCCCCTTCCACCCCAGTGCCCAGGTGCCCAATCGCCTCCCCTATGATATACTCCTCGGGGAGGTGCCTCATGCCTCTCGACGTGATCATCGGTGCCCAATGGGGCGACGAAGGTAAAGGCCGCATCACCGATTTGCTCGCCGCTGAGGCGGACATCGTCGCCCGCTACAGCGGAGGGGACAACGCCGGCCACACGATCACCGTTGGTGAGCAAATTTTCAAGCTCCACCTGATCCCTTCGGGCATCGTCCATCCCCACACAATCTGTCTGCTAGGATCCGGCATGGTCGTCAACCCAGCCATCCTGCTTGAGGAAATCGATCATCTGAGATCGTTAGGCGTTGATGTCTCCCCAAATCGCCTGAAGCTATCCAGCGCTGCTCATGTCCTCACCCCCGCTCACATCGCGTTCGATGCGGCCGAAGAGACCCGCCGCAGCGGAGACATGCTCGGTACCACTGGTCGAGGTATCGGACCCGCGTATCGAGACAAAGCCACACGAAGTGGCCTTCGTATGGGGGCAATGCGACAACCTGAGGAATTCGCCTCTAAGGTGCAGGAGCACATGCTGGCTTCAGGTGAGGTGCTGGAGAAAATCTACGGCCTCGATTCCCCAGATCCTGAGGAGGTCGCAGGGACATTTTGCGACTACGCCAAACGCTTACGACCCTACCTCACGGATGTGGGCGGATACGTCGCTCAGGCTCTGGAGGATGGAAAAACGGTGCTCGGAGAGGGGGCTCAAGGTACCTTGCTCGATCTCGATCACGGCACCTACCCCTTTGTCACAAGTTCCCACCCAACTACACACGGCGCCCTCCTCGGCCTGGGGGTTGGTCCGAAGCACCTACGGCGTATCATCGGAGTGACTAAAGCTTTTCAAACAAGGGTCGGGAGCGGACCGTTCCCCACCGAGGNNACGGGTGAGAACCCCTGGGACGAATTCGGCACCACCACGGGTCGACCTCGACGTGTTGGTTGGCTCGATGGCGTGTTGCTGCGATACGCCGCCAGGGTGAATGGCTTCACAGAACTCGCGTTGACCAAACTGGATATCCTCACCGGCCTCGATCCGCTAAACCTCTGCCTCGCTTATCGCAAAGACCAAAATAGGCACCCGGACCTGCCGGATGGTCCTGCCGATCTCTCCCCCTTCACGCCCGAGTATGAAGAACTTCAAGGGTGGCACACCGATCTCAGGGGGGTACACAACTGGGATGACCTACCTCCAGAAGCACAGCGTTATATCCGCCGTGTAGAAGAGCTCACCCAACTTAAGGTGAGGCTCATCTCTGTCGGTCCTGAGCGAGCGCAAGTCATCCGTCGGGATATCGAAGCATAAACCCGTAGGTCGAAAATCGGTCTACTCGGGTATAATCGCCGCATGTCTCGCTCAACCCTCCTTCGCGTGGCGGTTACCCTCATCGCGATTTTACTCTGTGTCACCCTCGGCGCGTTTGTCTACAACCTGCCATACGTACAGGAGAAGATCGGCTGGCGTATCTCTGTGCTGCGGGCCGAGATTAAATACTTCTTCAATCCACCCGGAGAGGTCGTTTTCACACCCAATCCGACTATCGCAGCGATGGTCGAGGCGACTCTTAACGCCTACACGCCAACTGCCACCAGGACGACCAGCCCAACCTCTACGCCAGGTCACACTGCTATACCAACGATAACACCCTCGCCCAGCCACACGCCGACCCCCATTCCAATCAAAGTGGAACTGGATAACATCCGTCATGAGTATCAAAAATACAACAACTGCGGACCAGCAAATCTGTCAATGGCTCTCTCCTTTTGGGGTTGGGAAGGCGATCAACGCGACACGGCAGCTTTCCTCAAACCTATCCAAGATGACAAGAACGTCATGCCCTACGAGATGGCCGCCTATGTGGAGGAGGAGACATCTTTAAACGTAGTCGTACGTGTGGGTGGAGACATCGATTTGATCAAACGTTTTTTGGCTTCGGGTTTCCCTGTCCTGGTCGAGAAGGGATTTGACGTGCCAGGAAAAGACTGGATGGGGCATTATCAATTGATCACCGGTTACGACGATGAACGAGAACGCGTTACCGCCCAAGATTCCTATCAAGGTGGTCCTAACCTACCCGTACCCTATGATCAACTCGAGAAATACTGGAGGCACTTCAATTATATCTACCTTGTGATCTATCCACCCGAACGAGAGCCAGAGGTATTTTCATTGCTTGGTCCCCATGCGGATGAGAATTACAATTATCAATATGCTGCGCAATTGGCTTCGAATGAGATCTTCGCTCTCTCCGGCAGAGCTAAATTTTTCGCTTGGTTCAATCGTGGCAGCAATTTGGTATCGCTGAAGGACTTCGCTGGCGCAGCGTCCGCGTACGGCGAAGCATTTAACCTCTACCCAACGCTTGACTTAGACATTCGACCTTACCGCCTCATGTGGTATCAAACAGGTCCCTATTGGGCCTATTACTACACAGGTCGATACCAGGACGTCATCAATCTGGCCAACAACACTTTGTATTACACCGTAGATAAACCCATACTTGAAGAAAGTTTCTACTGGAGAGCCTTGGCCAAAGAAGCACTCGGCGATGTGACTGGGGCCATTGAGGATCTAAGAGAGGCTCTGGTGCACCACCCTGATTGGGAACCTGCTCTACAGCAGCTTGAACGTTTAGGTGCAGCGCCGTAATGCATAAGCTCATCGTTACCCCATAAAATGACCGTCATCCTGAGTCTGCATTATCCTGAGCATGTCAAAGGGTCGAAGGATGACTTGCTGTGTAATGTCATTCCGAGCAGTTATCTTGAGCCTCACCGAAGGATGTCGAAGGATGTCGGATGTTTTATTGTCATTCCGAGCGAAGCGAGGAATCCCTATGATTGAAATGAATAAAGGCGTCATCTCAGGGATTCCTCACTCGCATGGCTCGCTCGGAATGACACTTGAGAAGATGTCATTCTGTGCGCCGTCTGGCGTGAAGAATCCCTATGATGCGACAAAATAAGTGCATCATCTCAGGGATTCCTCATTCGCATGGCTCGCTCGGAATGACACTAGAG
>JABAOF010017711.1_pt1 | contig 17275 bp, 30 predicted proteins | sample 7062171 | NCBI WGS metagenome assembly JABAOF01 (sample SAMN14538628, study PRJNA623070) | marine sediment metagenome | biome: marine biome [ENVO:00000428]; feature: marine pelagic biome [ENVO:01000023]; material: deep marine sediment [ENVO:00002113] | place: India: Gulf of Khambhat ...
CCAAGCCACCACGAGTCCCGCCTGTCGCGGAGAAACCGGCCCCAAAACCGATGGCGAAGGTGACCGAGCCCGAGATCAAGAGGGAGAAGCGGTTCAGCCTCCAAGTCGCGACTCTGGTCCTCAAGCGCAATGCCCTTGCCCTCAAGACGCGCCTGGAACAACTCGGGTTTCGTCCGATCATCCGCACGACCATCGCGCCTATCACCCGCCATCGAGTCTATGCCGGGGAATTTAGGAGCCGAGAGGAGGCCGAGCGAACCGCGCACCGATTGAACGTGGACGGGTTTCCTTCGAACCTGGTCGAGATCGAAGGCGGAACGTTCCGTCTGGAGGTCGGGTCATCGTTTCATCTGAACGAGGCCATCGATTTGGCCCGCAGTCTACGAAAGAAGAATTACACGTCCAAGATCGACTCCGAGACTGCCCCCACCCCAGTGCACCAAGTGCGGATTGGCGAGTATGAGAACCGAGCGGAGGCCCAGAAGGCCGTTGAGGCTCTGAAGAAGGAAGGGTTCACACCCCTGATGGTGAGGCAGTAATTTTCTTACCGGAGCGGGGAATAGCTGACGAACAGGGGGCAATGTCCTGTGACGGTAAAGGCCGGTAATGTCATCTGGAGCGCACCCTGAGGGACTAAGCAAGCCACGTTGCCCCCTTGTGGGGATCACTCCCTAGAGCCTAGCTCGAGTTCCTCCCTCCACCGTGTGAGGGCGGCTTTGCGGAGGGTCTTGCTGCGCTCCTCAGGTGAAACGCCTTCCCAGCGGGCCTTGCCGCCCTTTTTGCTGCCCAGTCTAGCCAGGGCGACGGCGTGAGGATTCTTCTTCTTGGTCGTCTTCTTAGCCATCAACAAAAATTATACCATCCAAGGGCGAGCTTGCAAAGGCTACTTAACAATGCAAGCCCGTGCTTGCATATTAGAGGGTGAAGGAGGTTGGCCCTGCGAGGGTTAGGGCCGTAACCCATCATCCTTAACCTCGAAAGGAGGAAGCGATGAACGGGCAGCTGGAAGGGGAGAGAGGGTTAACTACTAACAAAGGAGGGAGTGATGGGATATCTCTACAAGCCTAAGCTCAAGAGTGGAAAGGAATGCCGGTTCTGGTGGGCAAAGTACTACGTGAACGGGAACCCCGTGCGCGAGTCCACGAAGACGGACAAGATCTCGAAGGCGCGTGAGTACCTTGCCGTGCGCGTTGGGTAAGCCGCCGAGGGTGTCGCGCTGTCTCCGCGCTTGGACCGCGACCAGTACGAGGAGCTCAGGCGGGACGTGGTTGAGCACTACGAGGTGACGGGGAGGCGCACTCTTCGAGAGGCCGGTACCAGATTCGCTCACCTGGACAAGTTCTTCCAAGGTTCTAGAGCGGGCAATATCACGACTACCGCTCTCACGAAGTACCAGAAAAACCCGCTCGATGAGGGCGTGACCGCGTGCACGGTCAACATCGAGATCGCGCTCCTCAGGAAGATGCTCGGACTCGCGGTGAGGAACGGGAAGCTCGCGAGGGTACCACACGTCGAGAAACTCACCGAGGCACCCACCCGATCTGGCTTCTTGGAGGAGGACCAGTTCAGGGCAATCCTACGGTATCTCTCTCCGATCTACCAAGCCGTCGCTGTCTTCGCGTACATCACCGGATGGCGGGTAGATTCCGAGGTCCTGACCCTGACCTGGCCCCAGGTCGATCTGAAGGGAAGCGTGATTCGGCTCGAGCCGGGGATGGGCAAGACCGGAGAGCCGAGGATCTTCCCGATCACGCTCGAGCGTCGCGAGATCCTCGAGGCGCGACAAAGAGAGACCGAGCGAGTACGTCGCAACTTGAATGAGATCATACCGTTTGTCTTTCACTACCGGAACGGTAAGCGTCTTACCGACTTCCGCAGGCCGTTTAAGACCGCCGCCCGACGGGCGGGTTTCCCTTGGGCGATCCCTCACGACTTCAGAAGATCTGCCGTGAGAAACTTCATCCGTCAGGGCATCCCCGAGCGCGTGGCGATGAAGCTCTTGGGGCACAAGTCCCGGTCCGTTTTTGATCGGTACAACATCGTCAGCGAGACCGACCTCCACGAGGCGGGGATAAAGCTTACGGGCACGTTCCAGGCACGTTCAGCGGTCAGCGGGGTCGGTGGAGTGCGTGATGGTCGGTAGATACGACCTAATGTCGAGGGCCTTGTAAGCCTCGTACAGGTCGTGGGCGTTCACGTCAGCAGCGGACTCCTATCTACCGGACCTAATATGGAGCGTCCTTAAAGGCGAAATTTCTTGCGAAGTTCCGGCCACGCCGCCTTCGCCTGCTCCCTCCCGTGCCTGATTGCCTCTCTTATGGGGGCCGGCTCGAAACCCAAGGTGTCAATGACGTTCTTCTTGGGTGCAATGGTATGGGTCGGAATCAGACGGTACTCCTTCAATACGGTCCTCAGCGGTTTCAGGCAGGCCTCAATTTCCCGGGTCGTATGGGGTTGGAGCTTCTCCTCCATCTCTTGCCACCTGGTGAGGAGATTATTGATCCAGTCCGCTTCGGTCAGGTCGTTCCTATAGATCTCATTGACCATAATGTCGACACTGCGCAGGCCGATCTCGAAGAGATCTGGAAACGCCTTCCTGGGACCCCGCATCTTGAGTGGTGAAGCCAAAACGACGAGGCAGGCGTCTGGCTTCTCGTGCATGACGGCACCCAAGGGAGTGATGTCCCGAATTCCGCCGTCTACGTACTGCTCGTTGTGGATCTCGACCGGCTCGAAGTAAACCGGAATGGCCGTGCTGGCCAAAATCCACTTGCGGAGCTTTCGATCTTTCTCCGTGATGAGCCGGTACTGACCGGTCTGGAGGGAAACCACGCCAATTCTGAGCTTCCGCCCACTGGCGACGATTTTCGTGGGATTAATGTGTTTCTTGATCTTCTCCTTGAGGGGATTGTTGCTGTAAAGGCTGTCCGCCCCCAGTAGACCCCCAATGATGCCGAAGCGTCCCGTATAGATATCTCTATGATCTTTGATGCTCTCCCAGATCTGCCGCAGCTTCTTAACCTCCCCCTGGGCGGCCATCATCGCCTGCAAGGCTCCGGTGGATACCCCGCCGATGATGCGGAAATCGACGTTTCGGTCATTCACCAGGTAGTCCAACACGCCGACTTGGAATGCGCCTTTTGCGCCGCCGCCACTGAGTGCCAGTCCCAGCGCAGGCTTCACTTTGGCCATGACACGACCCTCCTCGACACGTCCTTATCAAGGACGCAACGCCGTGCGGAAATGGTTTGGTGTCGTTGTGCCCTTGCGAATCACGTTATCTAAAGGTCAGGACTGCAATAGAGAAAGTCGTCTGTCCAGTCTTCCCGTGGCGACCTCGGCTATCCCACGTACAGCCTTCAGGCCACGCGCCGTCGGAAGCCGATTAGACTGGGAGTCCTAAAGGGACAATTCAGGAATCAGCTGACTGTGCGTACACGCGGGCCTGATGCCGAACGGCATTTGCACCATCCAGGATCTGCACCTCGGCTTCAGGTGGGCTTGCGTCAGGCCGCACTGTTACCAGGCCGTAGTTGAAGGGGCCACAAAGGTAAGACCGCGGCCCTTCTGCCTGATGCGGCCTGATATCGCTTTTCCCATCACAATGGGGCCAGGCGGCAATGGGCCCGGCGATGAACTCGCGAAGCCCATTCGGTCCGGCGAGTTCCGCAGCCGCGTGGAGGTCGGCGCTAAGAATGATGATGCCGGAGATTCGCTCTGAGCGGAAGAATCGGATGAGCTCTGCGCGCTCATAGGCGTATCCGGACCACTTGTCGAGCTCCCACGAGCCGAGGAACGGGACCGACGAGACCACGAACTTGAAGGGGCTTTGGAGGCCCGGATGCTCTCCTGAAACCATTCCTTCTGCGTCCTGCCTAGCATGGTCCTGGCTGGACCAAGAATCTCGAACATCGGGCGCCGGTATTGGCGGCAGTCGAGGATGAAGAAGTCCGCTCCCGCGCCCCAGGAGAAATGGCGGTATAGAACAGTTGAATTAGCAGTCGCACCCCGTATCGGCCGATACTCCTGGAACGCTCGACGGCCGAGCGGGATCAAAGAATTCTTCGAGTCGAAGTTGTTCTGCACTTCGTGATCGTCCCACATCGGATAGACCGGCATGCTGGCCAGTAGCCGTTGTAGGTGCGAGGCTGCCCGGTTCTCCCGGTGCTTCAACCGGTATCCGGTCGAGCAGGTTAACCGGGGCACTGTGGGATTGCAAAACCTGACCCTAGACCGTGCGCAGTCGTTGGCCCCCGCGAGGCTAGTCAGGGCGGTGCAGTTGCCCACCGGGCGTGCGTTTGCGTGCAAAACCAACACCTGCCCTGATCCCTTCACGGAACGTGATCGTGCATAAGTGGCCGTGGGGAAAGCTGAAAGTGACATGGTCCGCATCTTGCACTCTTTAAAAACCAACATTAGCCTATCTCACGGTCAGCACGGAGCCTGTTGTGATCGAGACCGAAATATACTGGATCAAGTGTGGTCACTGTCGCCTGATTTATATGGCATTCCAGCGATTGCACTGTGAGTGTCCCATCTGCGGATTTCCATTGAAGAACAGTCTCCCGGACGACTGTTTCCAAAACCTCTGGATCCAGCGACCGGGGGGCTGACCGCATCACCCTTTAGGCACACCGCGAATTGCCAATCCGCATTCTGGCATCGACTCATCGCGTTTCCATCGCTCATATACCGAATGTGAGGACCACAGAGGTGCTTCCGGTGCACCACCTTCACGCTATTGTCTCGCCTCTAATCGAGTGCACACGGAATAGAGGAGCTTCTCGACCAGATCTACATCCTGGCGGCCAAGGAGAATGAAATGCCGCTTCCCTTTGTCGCGAAGATACACAACGAACGAGCCGCTGTTCGGTATGGGACCGGTCCACCAGTGTTTCTTTCGGCGCAGCACGATGCGCTGGATTTCAGCGCTGGACAGGCGAAAGTTTAACTTGTCGACTCTCAGAAATGAGGAGTGGAGGGGATCAAGACTGTCGTACCGCGAAGCAAGAGAAAGAGTAATGTACGCCTCAGGATCATCTGGGTAGCTTCCAACCAGTCCTGCCACAAGTTGGCCTCCCACTCGCCCGCCCCAGAGCGCACCCGAGGCAACGGTGACTCGGTAGAGACGGTCCGCGCCTAACCATCGGGCCTCGTATGTATAGAAATGCTCGTGATTAGTCATGAGCCAGAAATGTTGACCGGATGCTTGGCCGGTTCAGAACGCGAAGCCGAGCGCCGGAATATTTATTGCGCGACGGCCGGGTCATGGCAAAAGGCTGTCGCCTTGAATTTGCAAAATCAAGAAATGACCCCCATCCTCGGCGCGGGAACGATCTAGTGCGCCAAGCCTATCTGGACGGATCAGGGGCGATTAGATCTCCTTCATACCCGATCGCTTAAGCAACTTGAGGGCCTCGGCTGCAGGGGAATACTCGGGATCGATCGCGAGGGATTTTTGGAACTCCCTCCTGGCCTTTTGGTACATTTTCTTTTTGAGATATATTCTGCCCATATTGAAGTGAGGAAACTGATAACAACAGTATCGCTTTGCACGCATCGCCTTTTGAAGATAGGGGATGGCCTCTTCTTCTTTCCCCTGGACCATCAGGTATACTCCGATGTCGTTGTACGGATTGCCAAAATCGGGATCGACGCGGATCGCTTTTTTTGCTTCCTCGATGGCCCGCGTGTAGTTACTCAAGTGACTGTAAGTCCACCCCAAATACGTGTAGGCCTCCGCCGTGGGTTGGATCTCCAGAGATTGCTCAAAGTGTCGGATCGCCTCTTCGTATCTTCCCAGGAGGGTCATCAGATAGCCGGTGTTGTAGAGCTCCTCGGCCGTCTGACCCTTCTTCTTGGTTTCTTCCTGTTCCGGATCAGCTCCCGATCCCAGGAGGAAGAGCAGTGTGACCAGACAAATAGCGATATGTCTTGTCTTTCTCATGATCCTGGCCTGACCAATATGGTGTCGGCTAACTTTGCTCTGAAAACGTGTCAGGTCTTTGGACTCACAAGGTGTCACCAATTGATAAAGCTGTCAAGAGGGAAGGGATTGCGCATCAGCTCGGCCCCTCTTCTCCGAGGGCTTCGGCATTAATCCACTCCGCACCGGCACGCGCCACAGCGCCGCCCGTTGTGGCCGGCGGAATAGGTCATGGGCCCACGAAATGTCGCGAGGGTACAACGCGCGAGTTCCCAGCGTGGCCCATGATCTCAAAGAAGAAATATTGGTTACAGTGAGTGGATCTTTTTGACTTCCTCAACCACTTCGCTGAAGGTGATCAACGGGACTATCCTCAGTCTGTTGAAGGATGCGACCTTCGATTCGATACAGAACTGCTGTATCAAATGCGGGTCTTCCGCATCAACGATCCAAAGAAATGTGTGTTCGAGAGCCGAGTGATACTGGCCAACAATCTTGTTGATCTTGTACTTCTTTGCCAGTGATTCCCTTCCCGCGGGTGTCTGCTGCACAATGCCTCTTGCGATATTGACGTTGTTCACCGGGCACGACTCAGTCGTATGGCTGCCATATACACCAAATAAGGCCATGATCGTATTTCACCTCCTTTCCTTTCTATTCGCGTAGTGCGCAGTGGGTCGGATTTGTCTCATACGCCAGCGAGCTTGCCGGAGCGGGGCGAGGAGCTATGCTCACCCCGGTTTCATTCCTGCGACTCCACGTCTGACGCCCTCAAAGCCCCTAATTCCGCGAGGGGTAAATCCCTTGGAGGCAGATGATGTAGTTGAGGCCTAGAAAGGGTTGCATGGTGCTAAAGGCCTGGCTGCCCCCTGTGCGGGCAATGGCCGATTTACTCATCGAGACCGGCTGGCCCCCCGCCGGCAGATAGACTTTGGCGCGCTTATGACTCGCCCACACGTTCCCCTGGGGGACCGATTGCGTACCGGCCTCGTTGCTCGCCACGGCCGCGTGACTGTGGGACGGCATTTCGGCAGCCGTCAGGGAATGTCTTTCTCCCTCGCCTTTCTGGCCAGGTCTCCGGTTCGTCAAGCCGGGGCCTTGACCTGCCCCCACTGGCACACGACCCCGAAGATCAGGCAGGGCGAACGTCGTCCGGCCGTCGCCCCCGTAAGTGGTCCCGACGATTGAGAAGAGCGCCGTATTCTGGGTTATGGAGAGGAGCTGGCCTGCAGCAAACGCCCACCCCCGTGGTGCAAAGGTCCCGGCGAAAAGTCGGACCTCGCCGATAAAGCAGTCCTGTGCGCCAGCGGGCTGCGCCAGGGCAAGCATCCCGAACAGCATGAGTGTGATACTGAAAATTGATATTCGTCTCATGTCGTTTCCTCCATAGGTACGAGGGTTGTTGCGTGCAAAGCAGGATCGTGCAGGGAGCGGCGTATCTCGCGCGGTTATCTTTCAGCGTCACCCAATGCATTGGCCAGGAGGTCTGACTCATTTAGGTGGTTTCGTTTTATGACCGATTCTGATGATGATGAATTCTGCCGGCTTGAGCGGGGCAAAGCCGACGAGGAAGTTCACGATACCGCGCCTGATATCGGCCGCTGTCGTAGTCTGACTGTAACACTTGACAAAATAGGCTTGCTGCGGCGTCCGTCCCGCGAAGGCACCCGTGCGATAGAGATCTGTCATGAAACGATGGAGGGCGCTCCGAATCCGTGCCCATAAGGTCGCGTCGTTGGGCTCAAAGACGACCTACTGGGTCCCGCGAGAAATGCTTTCCTCGATGAACAAGGCGAGCCGGCGAACAGAGATGTATTTCCAAGATGTATTTCCAATCGGAGGACAAATGATCGGCACCAATCAGCGTGCGAGCGCCCCACACCACACGGCCATAGTGGGGGAACACGCGAAGGCTATTGACCGCCAATGCCCCCAGTGCATTCATTTCAGATTGCGTCACCATGTATTCAAGTCCTGTAACACCCAAGAGTTACGCTTCCGTTCCTGCCGGTGCTTTCCACACTCCGCGCGTTGAGTCCAGGCGGGCGTACACCCCGGCGACAGCGCCACTTGACCCCACCGCGCGTGTTTGGACACCATTCATGGGATCAACAATGCGGACCCTTGGGAAATACAGGGCAACGTTCGGATGCCGAAAGATATCGCGGCGCTTGAGCCATGACATCACTCCGTTGACCGTCCTGATCCTGGCTGGGGTATCCAGCAGCAGGAAGGCTCGACGGTGCTCGCAGTAGGGGATAATCTGTGTCAAGGCCCTATCCATCTCACGCTCAGGCAGCTGTGAGAGGCTTGGGATGCAGAGGAGGTTGAAGGAATCGACACGTTCCAGGGTGAACAGGCCCGTCTTTTTGCGAGCGCTTCCGAAAATATTGATAGCCCTACCCGTTCCACGGACACGAACAATCCAGGCCCCTCGGCCTCCGTTTCGGAAGAACTGGTGTACCACGTACCCAAGCTCCATGCGGAGACTATGTTTTCCAAACAGGGACTGAAATTCTCTCGCCGTTGTTATCCGGACGGCTCTGTTGACAGGACCCCGTTCGGAAGCACCGATGAACGCCGCCGTCGAAGTGGACACACCCTGAATGGTGCAGATGCGCGACGTGATGAGCCCCGGAACAATCTTCATTCGCACTCGACTCTTCGGTTATTCGTAACCTCGGGAGGAACATTGTGACTGGGAACGACCATTGGGAAGCCCCTAGCCGTTCCCGGTTCCATTCGTGCCGTCCGTGGAAAGCTGTTGGCTCCCGTCATATCGACAGCCCACGCGGGACTCTGTAGGTCCCCGCGACTGGCTGGAAAGGGTGACGGAAATCAGGCATTTTGGTGACCGTGGTCACGAAGTAGCTAGGTGGCGTTCCCCATGTCAAGCCCAAACTGCACTCGGTTAAAGGGGGTGCCCCCGGAAACCTCTTTCATATGGCACGGATACTACCCAAACCTTCCATCGAAATCACAACAGGTAGGCCGTGGTTAGGACGGTCAAAACACAGAAGCTGTCTCGACAAAAGGAGTTGGATGGGAGCGGCAGGGGAAAGTCCAAGAGAAAGGTACCGGATGCAGCGAGGCCAACGACTCCGAGAACGAGGCTTCTCCCAGCTCGAGGTCATTCCCGTCGTGATGCTCGTGGGGATCATCGCGGCGATAGCGATCCCCCGTTTTCCCACCCCCCCCAAACAGGAGTTGTCACAAGTAAGCTCATTCAAGATATCTCGTATGCCAAAGGGCTGTCCAACCGTTTGCAGNNTCAAGCCTATTAGCAATAGCTTGTTCTTCACTTCCAATCCTTTCTTTTAGCCTCACTACCCGACATGTCATTCTGAGCGACCGAAGGGAGCGAAGAATCTCGTAGCCGGATTGCTGTCCAACCGTTTGCAGACGAAGTGTGGGATCTATTTCATCGACAGTAGCTCGTACCGGGTCTTTCAGGACGACGATATCAACAATGCCGCGATCAATCCGGTGACGGGCGAAGACCACGTCGTGACCCTCTCCGGCCGGTTCTCGGGGGTGACAGTGAGCCCCAATTTTGGTACCACTCTAAAGTTCGATACGATTGGCACCCCCCTGGACGGCTCGGATACCGTGCTCACAGCGCCCCCATCCATCAACATTGCCGTTGCCGGCGACGGCGGAGAAAAAACCATCAGAATCGAACCGAATACCGGGCAACTAAGGGTGGATTGAACCCGCCAGGACCCCATCGGTAATCCCGTATCGCTCGCTTTACCCAATTGATTTAATCACCTAGCGTCAACTGTGAAGGTTTGACGCTGGCCTTTGGTCCCTGATCCCCTTTTCATATCCAATTCGGTTGTGCTAGCTGATCATATCCCAAAGGATGATTTCAGGCGGTTCCTCCAAGATGCCTTTGGTCTTCTCCATGAAGGCCTTGAGATATGGCTTTGCCAGGTGTTCATCCAAGTCCTGCTTGCCGGTCCAATTTTCATAAAACATAAAAGCGGATTGGTCATCGACCCCTTGGTGCAGATCATAATTGATGCAGCCGGATTCCAACCGTGTTGGACCCACTAACGATAGAAGCTCTTGCTTTACTCTCTCTTCTAAACCTTTCTTGGCCTTGATCCGGGCCAGGACCGTAACTCTCTTGCCTGTCATTTATTCTCCCTCCTTCGACCAACCCCCCCAGGGTGCCTTCAAGATGACCGTGCCGGCTTTGTCACGTGAAGTCCATTCCGGCGATCCGCCAGGCAACACCTGCAGCGCGGCGCGACGGCTTCGGGTCTTGTCGTAAAGAGACAAGCGGGGCCATTCCCCAGTTTCAATGTGCACATCGGCCAGCGGATTGCCGTCTTTCGCGTACAAGCGGAGCCCCGATTCGACTAACCCGCTGGCTAACCGCGCCGGCGGCCTCCGCTCGGAGTCGAACAGGGTGACGGTCGGGTTATCGAAAAGGAACAGCACCGGAGATTTGGTCGCCGAAAAGCCTAAAAAGCCCCGGATCTTGTCCTTTTTGTTGACGAGGGTAAACCGTCTCGCCCGGACCTCGTCTTGAACCTTCACCTTCGGCTTGGCAGCCCCCTTGAGCAAAGCGAGGGCTAAGATGGCCACGGCACCGACCCCGATGACCCTCCATCGGCGGTTCTCGCGTTCCAGCCGGTCCAGCCGTCGTGCCAATGTTTCCATCGTTGCCCCGTTCATAGGTTCCCCCTCATCCTTACTTCAAGACCGAGAACCTTTTTGCGTCGCCACCAGTTTTTCTAACGAGGGCCAGCACGGTATTCATCCACTCACCACGAGAGGCACCAGAGACATCACAGAACGGGGGGATAGGCCTGTACCTGTGCCGGGACTGCGGAGAGCAATTTTACCCGAAGGCCCGAATACCCAAGGGGTGGAGTGCGATCTGCCCCAAGCGCTCGTCATCTTCGAGGACCCGGAATCCCACGGGTAACTTTCTCCTCACCGCCCCCGACGCCTCTCCACCGCCCGCCTCAACGCCGTAATCTTATCCGACCATTCCTCGTTTGCGATCAGGCCTTTTCGCCCCAGCACGCACCGCAACACCGCCTGATTCTGGAGTCAAGTGTGCTAGAAGGTCCACTGGTAACATCCAGCACCAAAACATGGAGTCTTGTCCTTATGGCCAATGGCAATACGTGCTGCTCGTCACTTCTCTGGTCGATCTTTTCTCATGGTTCTCAGAATGGTCTCCGCCAATTCTTCAGGTGATGAGCTGTGAAACCTTTTCTTAAGATAATCAAAAAGCAATGGATCCCCCTCTATTTGCTTTGCGATCATTTTTATCTTCCACACTCTCATGCCGCCAGGACGATTCGTTAAATTTTCTCGTATGCCCCTACGTTGTTCAGTAATTTCCAATCCTTCCACATACCCCTTAAGGAGTAGGACCTTACGCTTGATCCTTCGCCCCGTAACTTCTTTGGTGAATTTATTGTAAATTGCATTATCTGTCTCGATGTAGAATTTCGCGTCATTTGCGATCCGAGTGGCTATTGCTCTTTGCTTTTCTACAAGCGAAGAGCCTGGATATCTAGAGTGATATCTACTACACCTTCCTCAGGAAGAGAGCTGAGCTTCCCTATGACCTGAAGGAACCACGGCGGCGTGTACCCATATCGTACGTAGAAAAGCGTAAGAATGACGCCGAAGGTCACTCCAAGTAACGATTGGAAAGGAAAGTCAGAGCGCTTTTTAGACATATGGCTCTACAATAACACCGGAGTCGAAGACGAAGGAGACGACATTCCTGAGCCGCTGGCCAATGGCTGTACTCAGCTACGGCTTCCTGGCCAAAACCTCGATGAGCCGAATCCGATTTTCTTCGAGATTCCGTACCTGATTTTGTGCCATCGCCTGAAAGTCCGGCCCCAATAACACGTGGAATCCGAGAGGCGGAGCGCCCTCTTCCTGTGCCCGCTGCCGCAATGCGCGGAACCATTCTCGTCCGAGATCCGTTGTATCTCTCCAACTCAGAATCTCAAACCCCGCCTCCTCCAGGAGCTCACGCAGTTCATCAGGCGTCGCGAGAAAGCTGATTGAGGGGACCCTGGCCCACGGAACCGGAAAGTGAACGGGACCACCGTCTCCCGCAGGGATATCGTATATCGCTATCAATCCACCGCGCTTTACGACTCTGCACATCTCCGCGTACAAACGCGGCTTATCTTCAATGTTCATCGCCGTATGCTGGGTCCAGGCCACGTCAAAAGATTCGTCATCAAACGGCATGTGGAGCGCGTTCCCCTGCGGGTACACAATCCGGTCGCCCAACCCGAGACGATCGGCCAGCACTTGTGCGGCGCGGTAGTACGCTTCGGTCAAATCGAGCCCCGTGACGCGACAGCCGAACTCGGCGCCGAGGTAACGGGATGGCCCGCCGACGCCGCTGCCCACATCCAACACATGCATGGTCTCGTCGAGCCGGGCCACGCGTGCTAACTCGGCGGTCGCTTCTTGACCGCGAATATGGAACTCATCGACGGGCGCGAGATCCTGAAGCGTGAGGTTGTCGACGTCCTTCCCTGCTGCAGCAAGGGCTTCAAATATCGCGACAGCTAAGTCCCGGTGGGTGTAATGCTCTTCAATTCGAGGATCGGTCGAATACGACATCGTCGGGAGACCTCCCGTGGATCAATTGCGAGCCCTACTACAGAAAGCAACGCGCCCTCCCGGGCCAAACTCGACCCGAGAAGGCGTCAGGATGGCTGGTGTGCCAACGGTCTTGCCGGAGGTGGGCCAGGGGCTAATTTGCCTACCCGGGGTCCATACTGCAGGGGTCCATAGGTAAAAATGAACTCATGTTTCTCAGGATGGATTGTATTTTCACGTCATTCATGAAGATCATTTTTTGAAAAAAAAAGGCGAAGAAACAAATAAAAGCCACCAATTGCGCGGGGTGATTTATTTACAATATACGTTTCAATTCCTCCTCAAGGCGTGCCAATATGTCGGCGCATTTTTTCTGACAGCTTTCGCAAAAAATCACCTGGTCATCATAACTCAAGCCACTCGCAAGCTTGTGGCTGGATGCTGCCGGTTCGTCCATTGAAGCGCGCAGCACCCTTCTCGACTCCAGGCAGGAGATGGTCCCGTCATCGTGCACCTCTAATGTGTCTCGGCANNCTCTAATGTGTCCCGGCAAATCACCGGCTGGCCTGCCAATCCTTTTCGGTCAAAGATTAAGAACTCGCGCGCCGATTGCAGACACTTTTGGGCGTGTTCGATATCCTTTCTGGTTTTGCGCTTCTTGACCAGAATCCGCTCAACCTGATCGGTGGCTTCTTTTAACGTCACAAACTCCATTTTCTTGTCCCCCATTACCCTTGGACTCGGCGCTTGGCGCCTCGCTCAGGGCACCGTTGGCCTGATGCGGGGGCGGACCCCGCGCTTTAGCCAAAGGGTGAATGCAAGATCCGATCCCTTTATAACACCCCGTGAATGAAATTACAATGGAGGGGTCTTAGGGTCACGCATTGGGAAATGTATATCGTCAGCGCGTCTTACGGTGCACTCCAGATGACCTTCCCGTTCTCGCCTAAAAGAGTCAGGAACGGGGAGCCGGCAGGTGTCATGCCAAGGAATACCCGACTCATTCCCCTCTTGTCATTGAATCGCAGAACCGCCTCGTCGTTAGACGTCATGAACATTGCGAGGTGAGCTTTCGGGTCCTTACCCCAAATGGTCAAGCGCGGTAGACCATCAGGCCCCGTGCCTAGCATGCCCCGTGATTCCCGGACTTATCCCGCACGACAAATTGCTTTGCCAGAAGCACCTCATGAGCCTCTTCCGCTGTATCCGGGTGCCAGCCCATCAGCGCGACAGATGCAATCAGGGCCAGCGTCAAGGCGCCCGCCTGCTTCAAGCGCCGGTTCTGTCGCTCCAATCGCTCGAGCCGTTGCACCAAAGATTCCATCGTTGGCTTACTCATCACTTCCCCCTTACTAATCCCGTTTTCCGTCCAGCTCCCGCCGTCCCGGACCTTCTCGTTTGACGGGGGCACCCGGGCTGGAAGATTGTCAAAATAGCGAACTCTCACCCCACGGAGGTCTGCTGTCAAACGTTGACAGGCCACCCGTGGTGATGGGCAAAGATGAACGCCAGCCACCCATGATTCGGCGTGCCGTGCTTCTTGAAGTCCTGCTCGATGATGCTTTCCCAATCGTGGCCCAACTCCCGCCGGATCCACGTTACGACCGCCCCTGTGCGGTCCCGGCCGCCTTGGCAGTGGATCCACACAGGCTTGGGTACGGTCTTCACCAACGTGATGACCTGGTGAAACTCGTCCAGGTTGGCAGGAGGGCTTGAGGACGGCCAATGATACCTGTGATACTCAATACCCTTCTTGGTCGTCCATTTATACTCATATTTGTCTCGTGGATCTCTCTCTGGCGCAAATGACAGGTTGATAATGCTCTTGAACTTGTAATGGGCGTGGAGCCGCCACAGCCACGTTTTGCTCGGCTGGCCGGATCGGACGATGCCCATCGGGCCGGTGCCCACATTGCGCCAGCGGGGCGGGAGCTTCATCCACCAAGGTTCATCAGGCAAAAGTGTTTCGCTCATGGCTGCTCCTTTCTCTGCGAGAAAAGGGGTTAAAGAAGGAGTAAAGTCCTTCGTTTATCAACTCTCGCTTCGATCCCCTCGATCCGCGCCGGAACCGTTTGCCTGTGCCTACGGGACCTAACGTACCCCATCCCGCGCGTTTTCCGTCCAGCTCACGACGCCCCGCCTTGCCCTCCTGTAGATCTCTTTGTGGGAAAAGGTAATGACCCATAGCCTGTCCTCACTCGGGAATCGGCTTTTCAATTAACCTGGTTAGCGAAAAGTACATTATAGGCGCCCCAAAGCCAAATGTGTAATCATCACGCCATAAACGTGACCGTCCGTGACAGCGACGACGCCAGCCATGGTTATCAGCACTCCGAGCCAGTTAGCAAACATTGAAACCGTCAGGGCCGTGGTGTCCTGAGCGGCATTCTTAATTTGGCGGAAATTTAATAATTGTCGAAAAAAAAAGAGCAGGAAAATAGAGAGGCATAGAATCATGCCTGGGAAAAGAAAACTTTCGTTTTCCCATGATTTCTTGATGAGTTGTGCTAAAACAATGAAGGGAAGTCCGAGTAAAAATAAATCATAGAATAAAAAGGATCTTTTGTATGGTAGTGTGATGTCACCATGATACTGGCCTAGCATGATGTATAAATCCCAGAAAATCAGAAGCGCTGTTAACTGGATGAAGAATCTATGATTGGATAAACTAATTAGTCTTATTAAGGAGGCGGACGTTTCTATAAGTAAGACACCAAGAATTACAGCTTGCGCCAATGCTAGTAACTGACGACTTCGCGTTTCTGTATCCATCTATGTCATTCCCGTTGCCCACGGGACAGAGTGGTCCAGTCTCCGGCGACGTCTCTTGGAGAGAAGAAAACGCCTTCGCGGGTCGTGCTTCGCCCGAGAAGGCGTTGGAATTTTCTGCTGCGTCAACGGTCTTGACGGAGGTGGGATAGTTGCTCTGGTCACCCCGGTTTCATTGGTACCCCCCTCTTGTGGCTCTAAGTATCGCCAAGTGGGAAAGGGGTGTCAAGCGTCAGGACCGTGGAAGAGGGGTGGGGGACCAGCTCGCCCGCCCCGCCTTGCCCTCGTCGAGCACCGCTTCGTTGCAACAGAAAAAGTAGCCTGCCCCCCCTTTCTGTTCCTTGACACCGGAGGGGATGGCCTGTAGAGTGCCAGCGGACGGGCACCAGTCTGGGCCGATGGCTTCTCGGGACTTGTGATTGCTTCTACAGCCCTCAAAGGCTTCGCGAGCCCTTGAGGGTTTTTTTCAGGGATCTCTCGACGAGGACGAGCTTCGGTCGTTGTTCGAGGAGGCGAGGACTGTGGAATCGGTAAAGATCATCGGCCCGAGTGGATTCGCGAGAGATGATCTCGTCTGCAGAGGAGGGGAAGACAAGTCCGGTGAAGCTGGACGGGATCAAGCCCTGCGTCGATTTTGGGGCCATCCTTTGTGCTCTGGTTCCACCGATGTCCATGCAGGCCGAGTCTGAGAAGGGAGAAAAAGGGATGATAGTTTCTCCAGGTACGAAAGTCTCAGTTGAGTATACCCTCAGGCGGGAAGACAACGCTGTGATAGATGCCAATGTCGGTTCTGAGCCATTGACCTATGTCCACGGATTTCAGCAAATTATCCCAGGGCTGGAAAAGGCGTTAGAGGGAATGAAGATTGGTGAGAGGAAGCAGATCACGGTCATACCAGAGGAAGGCTATGGTGTGATCAGCCAGGAGGCCTTTATTGAAGTGAAGAAGGAGCAGGTACCGATAGATGCGCTGAATGCATTGCGCGTCGATGCATATGTCCGGGGCCGGGATGAAGGCGGCAACGTTTTTCACGCCCGGGTGGCAGAGATCAAGGACCAAACCGTTCTCCTGGACTTCAACCATCCTCTAGCTGGCGAGACGCTCTTCTTCGAGGTCAAAGTACTGGACATCCAAGAGGCCCCAACCGACTGATGGCGTAGGCATGTGCGCCGGTCCACCCTCTCAATCAGGCTGAGCTTCATCCCAGCTGCCTCCTCAGGTTGCAGGGTGGCTTACCTCGCGCGTCTTCCGTCGAGCTCCCGCCGCCCCGCGTTGCCCTCCTCTAGCCCTTCCTCGTGGGACACGAGCCCTTTCCGCACGAGCATGCGCCGTCGAGCTGCTGCGGCGACTCTCTCTCTGGCACATGCCTTGCACAAACGATCGCTTGCAGGGGGCAAAGATGTCCAAAAGCCGCATTTTAGTCATTGACCCCGATCCCCAGTCTTGCAAGCTGGTGACGTCCATATTAAGGGTCGCGGACTTCGACGTCCTTACGGCAGTTGATGGCCAATCCGGTATTCGAGCCGCCGAGGCCGCCATGCCCGCCGTTATCATCTTGGAAATGGTCCTGTCGGATGAAGATGGTATCAGCGTCTGTAAGCGACTCAGAAAAAACCCTGTCCTGAAGCGTGTTCCCGTGATCGGCATGACCGCCTCAGCGGACTTAACATACCAAGAGAAAGCCTTCCGCGCCGGCGCAGCGTCCTTTCTCACAAAGCCCATTAGGCCGGCGAGTCTGCTCCAGTTGGTGCATTTGGCCGAGGAGGCGGCCGAGCGGTTGGCGGCTCGGGCTGATGCGCCGCCGGTCGCAAGATCTCCCGAGGGCGACACCGACGAACCCGGCGTGCGACGCGATCCCCGCTTCGCAGCTGCGATGCCCGTCACGTGCCTCATTGGCCCTGAGACGAAGAGCCCCCGCGAAATCGTGGGCGAAACCGGGAACCTCTCCCTCGGCGGCGTCCAGGTATGGTTGCCCGAACGGAT
>JABAOF010014339.1_pt4 | contig 17268 bp, 16 predicted proteins | sample 7062171 | NCBI WGS metagenome assembly JABAOF01 (sample SAMN14538628, study PRJNA623070) | marine sediment metagenome | biome: marine biome [ENVO:00000428]; feature: marine pelagic biome [ENVO:01000023]; material: deep marine sediment [ENVO:00002113] | place: India: Gulf of Khambhat ...
CTCCCCGACGGCAGCGTTGCCGTCGAACTCCAGGTGCTGATCGGCTCCAACAACCAGCTGGGATACGAGAGAACTACCACGAGGTTCATATAAATGCCCGAAACCCGGCACGGCAAAACATACCGGATCGTTCACTACGTAAACCAGTTCTTCGGCGGTGTGGGCGGCGAAGAGCAGGCATACTGCCAGCCGCTCATAAAAGACGGCCCGCAGGGGCCCGGGCAGCTGCTGAAAAAAATATTCCATGAACAGAACGCCCCGGTCGAAATCGTCGCCACCGTCGTCTGCGGAGACGGCTACTTTGCCGAAAACGAGGAAAGATGCCTCGGGGAGATCATACCGAAGATAGAGGGATACAGCCCGGATCTGGTCGTTGCCGGACCTGCCTTCAACGCGGGAAGATACGGCATGGCCTGCGGTGCCATCTGCGCGGCCCTCAATCAGAGGGGCATTCCCGCCATCACCGCCATGTACAGGGAAAACCCGGGCGTTGACCAGTACCGGCAGTCGGTCTTCATCCTCGAGTGCGCCGACGATGTTTCTGGCATGCAGGATGCCGCCGCGAAAATGGTCCGCCTGGGCATGAAACTTTTAGCCGGCGAGGAGATCGAACTGCCCGCGGCGGAGGGCTGCTTCGAACAGAACCTGAGGAAAAACTATTTCCACGCGGAGCCTGCCTATCAGCGCGCCATTAAAATGCTCCTGCAGAAGATGCGGGGGGAGCCCTTCGAAACGGAATATCCCATCCCCTTTTTCGACCGTGTCGAGCCCCAGCCGGCAATAGCCGACCTGAAAGGGTTGACGGTTGCAATGATCACCTCCGGCGGGATCGTCCCCACCGGGAACCCGGACCACATAGAGAGCTCCAACGCTTCAAAATACGGGAGATATTCCCTTGCGGGAATGGAAAAGCTGGAAGCCGCGACCCATCAGTCCGCCCACGGGGGGTACGACAACACCTATGCCAACATCGATCCAAACAGGGTCCTTCCCCTCGATATGATGAGAAAGCTGGAAAAGGACCTGGGCTTTCAGCAGTACGGCTGGTATTACTCCACCGTGGGAAACGGGACCTCGGTGGACAGCGCCCAGAAGTTCGCGAAGGAGATTGCCGTAGATCTCGTCCGGGACGGCGTTGCGGCGGTCATCCTCACTTCCACGTGAGGGACCTGCACTCGTTGCGGGGCAACGATAGCAAAAGAGATAGAGCGGGCCGGAATCCCGGTGGCCCACATCTGCTCCATCATCACCATCTCCCAGACCGTGGGGGCAAACAGGATCATACCGGCCATCGCCATCCCCCATCCCCTGGGGAACCCCCGGCTCGAGCCGGACGAGGAAAGAGACCTGCGGCTAAACCTTTTGAAAAAGGCATTCGCTGCGCTGCAGACACCCATAGAAGAGCAGACCGTTTTTCATGACCAGTAACGTGATTGGCAAGGGAAACGTTTGACATGGGAACGTAAATGATCCGCGGAGACCATCTCATTGAAATCAATGAAGCCGATTTCCATGCAGATGTCCTTTCCTCCGAAACCGTCGTCCTGGTGGACTTCTACACCCCACCCTGCGCCCCCTGCAAAGCACTCCTGCCCGTTCTTAAAAGAGTGGCCGAAAAGTTCCCGAACGTAAAGATCGCAAAAGTCAACGCCTGGAACAACCAGGACCTCTGCGCCAGGTACAAAATCGTGGGGGTCCCGGCGCTGCTATTTTTCAAAAATGGAGAGAAGGTTCTGAGGATCGATGGCTTCGACGCCTCGACGGAAAAGAGGATAGAAGATGGATTGAACTCGATAGAGGAGATGTGACATGAACTCAAGACAGGTAATAATAAAAAGCTGCTCCAACATCCTCGTCCACCTTCCCGATTTCGTGCGTCACGGATCCAAGCCGTCCCGTGAGCTAAGAAAGCATCCGGGGCTGGCGGAAAAGATTACCCGCCACCTGAGAACGGCAGAAGAAGCCGTGGGCTATGCCCCCAACCAGGTCTTCATCGGCAACATGGAGCCGGACAGGCTCAGGTCGATCGACCAGCCATGGTTCCGCCATCTCGTAAACGGGGAGGAAGGGTTCGGCAGATCGGGCCCGTTCGGGGAGATCATGCCCCAGGAAGAGTTCTACGCCCTGTTGAAGGCGTCGACGGATGAATCCTCCCATGACCTGGTATGGCTCGAGAAGAGCTTCGTGCGCGATACCGTGGTGCCGGCGATCAACGGGCACCCCCTGTGTAACGGCGAGGATCTGCTGAGCAAATTGCAGAATGGCAAGGTGATAGAGGAAATCCAGGAAAAAATAGAGCGTGACCACTCTCTGCCCCTCTATCACAACGATACCCTGGTCGGCTGTTTTCAGAGACATCACGAGGAGGACGAATCGCTCAGGGCCGATGTGCTCATGGAAAACCTGATCACCAAGGCTTCGGCATACCTGGCGCTGAAGCACCTGCTCAACGGCTCCGGCCTGGATGCGTCGGACATCGATTTCATCATCAGCTGCTCCGAGGAGGCGGCCGGAGACAGGTACCAGCGGGGCGGCGGAAATCTGGCCCGCGCCATAGGCGAAATGGCCGGGTGCGACAACGCCACCTCCTGCGACGTCAAGTCCTTCTGTGTCGGTCCCCACTTTGCCCTCCTGCACGCGGCGGCCCTGGTAAAATCGGGGCTGTTTAAAAATGTCGCCGTCGTGGCCGGGGGGTCGCTCACCAAACTGGGCATGAAATTCCAGGGGCACCTCGAGAAGAACATGCCCATTCTGGAGGACGTGATCGGCGGCGTGGCCTTCCTGGTGACGGAAGATGACGGCATCTCGCCCGTGCTCAGGCTCGACCTGCTCGGGAAATACCCCATCGGGGCCGGTGGGTCGCAGCAGCGTATCCAGGAAAACCTGATCCTGAAGCCGCTCAGAGCCGGGGGCTTGAAGCTGACCGACATCGACCGCTACGCCACCGAACTGCAGAACCCCGAAATCACCCTGCCCATCGGGCAGGATGACATTCCCCTCAAGAACTACCGGCTCATCGCAGCGCTGGCGGTGCAGCAGAAGGAGATCGAGAAGTCCCAGATGAACGAATTCATCGAAACGCGGGGACTGGTCGGCTTTGCCCCGACACAGGGGCACATCCCCGCAGGCGTTCCCTATATCGCTCATGGGATCAGGGAAATCCTCGAGGGGAGGAAAAAACAGATCATGATCGTGGCGAAGGGGAGCCCGTTTTTGACCCGAATGACGAATCTATCCGACGGGCTGTCCTTTGTTCTGGGAGCAAACCCGAAAAACGGCGAGGAGGGCAGATATGCTTAACGGTAAGAAAGCGATCGCCTTCGGAGACGGCCAGGAGATAAAGGGCGAATCTCTGAAAAAATGCCTGGAGGCGGCGGGCACGGAGGTAATACTGGTCAGAGAAGCCTGTTTCGTCTGAACGGCCGCTCTGGCACTTGACTTGGAGAGTCAAGAGGCGATCAAGAAGGCGGCACAGGAGCATGGTCCGGAAAATCTCTTCGTGGTGTGGGGCATCACCAATGAACAGTATCTCGAAGTCGGGTCCCGGACCGTTATCGACGGCGACCCCAGCTGGTCCGGATCCCTTGCAGGGGAATGTCTCAGGCTTAAGGTTTATCACGTACTCGAGCCGGAGATGAAAAGCCACATTCCCGAAGAGGTGTACGACGACGAACTGATGCTCCTGGAGCTGGCGGTGGGAGATGAAAAAATCGACAAGATAGCTTCCATGATGACGACATTCCGCTCCCAGCTCCTGTTCAGTTGATTGGTTCCATCCCTCCCCTGTTTGATGAGAAACCGGCTTAAGGCCGGTTTCTCTTTTTGTCCGGAGTTTGGGGTCAGTTCCCATTTTCTCAGGAGTTTGGGGTCAGTTCCCATTTTCTCAGGTTTTATCGTCATTTCACGCACCTGATATGAGGATATGGGAACTGACCCCGTACTTTACGCATTCCCATCTTATTCGGTGCTTGCTAAGGCTCTCGCCCCGATCGCATACATCCCCGGAAAATTACGATTTGACCCGCCGGGCCAATTCTACAATAATAGGTCATTAGCAGATCGATGCTAACATCACTCCACACGCAATTCAGAATCACCCCGGGGAAATAGCTACCGGGCATTTCTCAATTTACCCAACGCAGTGAACGATCAAACCGGAGGGAAGAGCCATGAGGAAGCTACTTTTCGTCTTTTTTCTGTGCCTTGGACTTACCTTTCTGTCTGCGAGTTCCTCGATTTCGGAGGAGGCCGGCGGCAAGGCCCCCTGCGTCGGATGCCACGTGACGAAGACGCCGGGGATCGTGAAGCAGTGGAAGGACAGCAAACACAGTACCGAGGATGTCAGCTGTCTCGGTTGCCACGGGGGAAAAGATGGCGACCCCTCGGCTTACCGCCACGGAGAGAAAATGATAACCGCAGTGCCCTCTCCCCGATACTGCGCGGGTTGCCACGCGGAAGCGGTGGAGCAGAACTCGGTGAGTAAACACGCCTGGGGTGCTTTCCTCGGACCTCTGAAACCATACTACATGAAGGCCAGGGAGATGGGGCTCGATCCAATGACGCAGGAAACCGCAAAAAAGCTCAACCCCGAGGAGATGGCGAAAAGAGCCCTCACGCCGCTTTTTCCGGATAGCGGCATACTGAAGAAAATAGGCCTCCTCGATGACCCTGAATACAACCACAACAACGTGGTCCTGGGGTGCATAGAATGTCATGGCTCCTTCATCATCGCCGGACCCGAGGGGAAGCTCTCCGGTTGGCCCAACGCGGGCGTGGGGAGGATAAATCCCGACGGGAGCCTGGGGGCATGCACCTACTGCCACACGAGGCACCGGTTCAGTATCGAGGAAGCGAGAAAGCCCGAAACATGCGGCCAGTGCCACCTCGGGCCCGACCACCCCCAGCACGAGATCTACGAGGAATCCAAGCACGGAAACATATACGCCTCGTCAGGGGAGAGCTGGAACTGGAGTGCCCCATCGGGGAAGTGGGGCCCGGAAGACATAGTGGCACCTACATGCGCAACGTGCCACATCAGCGGTTTCGGGAAGGCCGTCAAGACCACGCACGACGTGGGGGCGAGGCTCTACTGGGAACTGCAGCCGAAAAAATCGGTTCCTCAGTGGAAGGGGCCCGATGAGCTGGATTTCGTCCTCAAAAGGGTTCCCGACAAAGAAAAAGCGGAAAGGGGAAGGGCAGAAATGAAAAAGGTCTGCTACCAGTGCCACTCCAGCCAGTGGGCCGACAACTATCTCATCGAGTTCGACAGGGTCGTGGCAGACTACAACAGGCTCTGGGATTACACCGACAACCTGCTCAAACAGGCCTACGAGGAGGGACTCATCAGCAAGGACAACCCCCTCGACGAGACACCCGAGATCATGCACTACCTCGTCTGGCACCACGACGGGCGGCGCTGGAGAATGGGAGCCAGCATGATGGGGCCCGATTGGACACACTGGAACGGAGCCGTGGATGCGATCATGAACAAGCTGGGAGCGATGATCAACGATATCGAGATGAGAAGGAAAATAAAGGAACTGGAAAAAAAGCCGTGAACTGAGCCCGTAGGCATGTCCACATCCCGGGGTCAGTTCCCATATCCTCATATCAGGTGCGCGGAATGACGCTAAAACCTGAGAAAATGGGAACTGACCCCGGGGGGAAGAGAAGGAAAAGGTTATTTTTTCTTGCGCCTGTATTATAATTACCCAGGGTTTTATCACACGTATCGAAACGATGAGATGAGCGGGACATATTTCTCATGAATCCAACGGCAGCGTGAGAAATATACGATGAAGACCCGTCTTGCTTTCGAAATCCTCCCTCAACCCGACGATCTGAGCTGCGGCCCGACCTGCCTTCACGCAATCTATCGGTACTTCGGCGACGATGTGCCCCTGGACCGGATCATTTCCGAGGTGCCTCACCTCAAGGAGGGGGGAACCCTGGCCGTCCAGCTTGCCTGTCATGCCCTCGAACGAGGATACCGGGCGAGAATATACACCTACAACCTCCAGATATTCGACCCTACCTGGTTCGCGGCAGGCCCGGGCTACCTCAGGGAGCGGCTCGGCGCCCAGATGCAGAAAAAAAAGGTGGCGAAACTCAGGGCCGCCTCCCGGTACTACCTGAAATTTCTCGACCTCGGGGGTGAACTGAGATTCGAAGACCTCACGACCGCCCTGATCAGAAAGCACATGAAACGGTCGATTCCCATCCTCACGGGACTCAGCGCCACCTACCTCTACCGGAGTGAGCGGGAATACGGACCCGATTCTGAATATGACGATCTTCTCGGAGAACCGGCAGGCCACTTCGTCGTTTTGTGCGGGTACGACCGGGAGGACCGATCGGTACTCGTCGCCGATCCATACGTGTATGAGCAGAAATCGATGAAACACCTCTACGAGGTGAACATCGACAGGCTGGTATGCTCCATACTCCTCGGTATCCTCACATACGACGCGAACCTGCTCGTTATCGAACCCCGGTGGGGCCGTAGAGGAGACAAACGTGGCCGTTCTGATCGTCGCAAATAACCCCGCCGACTGGCCTTTCGACCTGCCCGGGGTGGAGCTCGTATCTGCCAGAAAATACCTTGCCGAAAACCGCTACAGCAGGCTTCGCGGCGCGCGAGTCTTCAACCTCTGCAGGTCGTACCGCTACCAGAGCACCGGATACTATGTTTCGCTGCTCGCCTCGGCGAGGGGGCACAGAGCCTTTCCGAGCATCATGGCGATGCAGGACATGAAATCACCGTCCATCACACGCTTCATCTCCGAGGATATAGACGAGATCATCCAGCAGTCGCTGAAAACGATCCAGTCCGGGGAGTTTACCCTCAGCATCTATTTCGGCCGCAACATGGCAAAGAAACATGACCGCCTGAGCAGGAACCTTTTCAAGCTCTTTCAGGCGCCTCTTCTGCAGGCTCACTTCAGGAAGAACGACCTCTGGCGGCTCCACAGCATACGCCCGGTCGCTGCGAGCGAAATTCCGGAGACCCACCAGGAATTTGTCGTTGAATTTGCACGGGAATACTTCTCGGGAAAAAGGATAGCCGTCTCGAAAAGGGCTGCCCCCCGGTTCGACCTTGCCATTTTGCGAAACCCCATGGAGCACGAGCCTCCCTCCGACGAGAGGGCACTCAAGCGCTTCGTCAAGGCGGCGATTTCGCTCGGCATGAGGACGGAGCTGATCGAGAGGGAAGACTACGGGCGGATCGCCGAGTTTGACGCCCTCTTCATCCGGGAAACGACCGCCGTCAACCACCACACCTACCGCTTTGCCCGCCGGGCGGCGGCGGAAGGGCTCGTTGTCATCGACGACCCCGACTCGATACTGAAGTGCACGAACAAAGTCTACCTGGCCGAGCTGCTTTACCAGCACGGGATCCCCGCGCCGAAAACGCTCATCGTTCACCGGGAAAACGTATCGGGGATAGCCGACGTGTTGAAACTGCCCTGCATCCTCAAAAAGCCCGACAGCTCCTTCTCGCAGGGCGTGATAAAGGTGGAAGATAAAAATTCGATGAAGAGAGCGGTCATGGAAATGCTGGAAAAATCGGACCTGGTCATCGCCCAGGAATACCTGCCCACTCCCTTCGACTGGCGGGTGGGAATCCTTGACGGAAAACCCCTCTACGTGTGCAAGTACTACATGGCGAGAAAACACTGGCAGATCATCAAGAGGACCAAAATGGGGAAAACATCCGAGGGAAAGGTGGAGACGTTCCCCGTTGAACGGGCCCCGAGGAACATGGTCCGAACCGCCGTGAAGGCCGCAAACATAATAGGGAAGGGGCTCTACGGTGTGGACCTGAAACAGGTCGGCAGAAATTACTACGTTATCGAAATCAATGACAACCCGAGCATCGATGCGGGATTTGAGGACGCCGTTCTCAAGGACGGGCTGTACAGAAAAATCATGGAAGTGGTCCTGAAGAGGATAGAAAAGCAGAAACGGGGAGGTGGCATGCCCTGAGCGCTGTGCCCTCGAAATTCCGTTTCAGCGGTTTCGGAGTCGAGCTGGAATACATGATCGTCGACTCGGCATCGCTCGATGTTCTCCCCGTCTCCGACGAGGTCCTTTGCGCCGTTGCGGGGGAATACGAATCCGAGGTGGAGGTAGGGAACCTGCTGTGGTCCAACGAGCTCGTCCTCCACGTTATCGAGCTCAAAACGAATGGGCCCGCGAAAAACCTCCATCCCCTTCCCGAAATATTTCATGACCACGTGGGCAGGGTAAACAGGCTTCTCGATCCCCTGGGGGGGCGCCTGATGCCCACCTCAACGCACCCCTGGATGAATCCCGACCGGGAGATGAAGCTCTGGCCCCACCAGGACAACGAGATATACGACGCGTTCAACAGAATCTTCGACTGCAGGGGTCACGGATGGGCAAACCTGCAGTGTTCCCACCTCAACCTCCCCTTCGCCGGCGACGAAGAATTCGGCCGCCTCCACGCGGCCGTCCGCCTCATTTTGCCGATCATTCCCGCCATCGCTGCCAGTTCACCACTGTTGGAGTTGAAACCGACGGGAATGCTGGACACCCGTCTCGACCTCTACCGGAAAAACTCCGGGAAGATTCCCTCCATAACCGGAAGGGTGATCCCCGAACCCGTGTTTACACCGAAGGAGTACGATCACCTCATCCTCCAGAGGCTGTACCGGGACATCGCACCCCACGACCCGGAAGGCATACTGCGACACGAGTGGCTCAACGCCCGGGGCGCCATAGCAAGGTTCGAACGCAGCACCATCGAGATCCGCATAATCGACATACAGGAGTGCCCGATGGCGGACATTTCCATCATCGCAGCGATCGTCAGGGTAATCGAGGCGATGGTCTCGGAACTCTGGTGCGACGTGGCCAGACAGAAATCCTTCGGCGTGGAGGAACTGGAAAGGGTTATGCTTACCACCATGACCGCGGGGGAGTATGCCGTCATATCCGACAGGAAGTACCTCGACGCCCTCGGTTTCCGCCTCTCCGGCCGGTGCACCGCAGGGGAGCTGTGGCAGCACCTCGTGGAGACGCTCTTTCCCGCCACCCGGGAGGAGACGGCCGCCTGGAGAGATACCCTTCTTGCGATAATCAAAAACGGCACCCTTTCGAGCAGAATCTTACGGGCACTCGGCGGGGAGCTTGCGCCCGAGAGGGTCTCTGACGTCTACCGGGGGTTGTGCGACTGCCTCGCGGAAGGGAGAATCTACACTGGTTAGCGCAAATGCCCTCATCATAACCTGCGAACATGGCGGAAATCGCATACCCCGGGAGTACCGGGAACTGTTTCGTGGCAACGAACACATTCTCGAGACCCACAGAGGGTTCGACCGCGGCGCACGGGGGCTTGCCCGGGCAATAGCCTCGTCCCACTCTGCACCCCTTTTCTTGGCAACCGTATCTCGCCTCCTGGTGGACAGCAATCGCTCCGCCCACAAAAGGGGGCTCTTCTCCGAGCTCAGCCGCTGCCTCCCCGAAAAGGAAAAGGAGAAGGTCCTCCGGTTGCATTACCACCCGTACCGCAACAGCGTGGAATCACGGATACGGGACATGGTCAAAGGGGGAAAACCGGTCCTGCACGTATCCGTTCACACCTTCACGCCGGTTCTCAAGGGCAGAGTCCGCAGGGCCGACCTGGGCCTGCTGTACGAGCCCGCAAGGACTCACGAAAGGGACCTGGCCGCAAAATGGCGGGATATCATCAAAGGCATGTCGCCGGGTCTGCGCATTCGCCTGAATTACCCGTACCGGGGGGCCAGCGACGGTTTTACCACATACCTCAGGGGACGATTTTTCGAGGAACTCTACCGGGGCATCGAGCTGGAAGTGAACAGCAAACACATCGAAGACAGCAGGAAGTGGGCCGATATCAGGCGAACACTCATCGCGAGCATCGGCCTGATAACCGGGAAAAATCCGTCCTGACGTCGCCCGGGAAAACAATCTGGCTCACACCATCAGCGCGCGGTGTGAAAAAGCCTCCCGGGCTCCGGCAACGGGTTTACCGGAACCCGGGGTCTTTTCAACCTGTGCGCCGGATGGGACCCCGTCCCGGAGCATTTCCTGGCTGCATCGTTCTTACTGTTCCTCTACCGTGAATTCGTCCACGAGGATGAAGCGGAACCCTTCCTCCTCCTTCACGGTTCCCGTGGCAACGACCTTGGCCCCGATGAGACCCGCGAGATCAGGGAATTTTCCGCCCTGCATGACTTCATACTCCCCATCCTCGGTGTTGATCACGATAATCGAGGGCTTCCCATCATCGCCGACCTCGACAGCCTCCACGACCCCCTCGATCGATATCGTGTCCTCTGCTGTCGCCGCTGATGCCGACGGAACCGTCGAAAACAGGGCAATGAGCAGAACCAGACATGTGATACATACCATCGCATTTCTCGCCGCACCTTTCTTCATGAAGCACCCTCCCTTTCTTTTTTGTTCGGCACCATCCGCGTATCAGGTACCGTCAGTCTCTTTACCGGCCCGACAAAACGGGGGCCGCGCCTGTTTTTCAGGCGGATACTACCTCTGCCACCGCCCTTTCAGGCGGAAATTTTTCACCTTGATTCCCCTTTTTCCCGTCGGGTAATCAACCAGGAAGCCCGATACCTCGATCTCCTCGCGAATGTGACGCATCAGGGCCTGGACGCTTCCCTCGTTTTCAAGGACATATTCCTCTTCGCCGGGGCCAGAAATCTGGATTCCGGTAACCTGCCCCTCGGTGTCCCAGCTCGAAGCGGTGACGATACCCCGGAGGACAACCATCTGCTGTGGGTCGCTTTTCACCACGGACATTCCTTAATTCCGCTTTTTTTTTACGGGGCGAACCCGACAGGAAACAGAGATAGCAAAAACGGTGCCAACTCCTAACCTGCTGAATTTGTTGCTTTTATTGAGAGCTCACGAAAAAGGTCGGAACTGATGGTTCCTGTCTGTCAGGAAAAAATCCTCTCCGCTGAGAAGAGATGCGAAAACTTCCTGTATTGATGTACATTTACGATGATAGGAACAGAGGGTTCCGAATTTTCCTTATAGGAACTTATTGTTCTGGTTTTCTGTCCCGGGAAGTGCCGGAGGGTCGGTACTCTTCCTTCTTTATGCCGTGCTTTTTCATGAGCTTGTGCAGCTGGCGCACGCCGACGCCCGCCTCGCTCGCCGTGTTCTTGATACTGCCCCGGTTTCTCTGCAAAAGCTCCCTCAGGTACTGGCTCTCGACGAACCCCAGGGACCGCTCCCTCACGTCGGAAAGGGTAACAGACGTGTCTATGGGCACCCTCGCCATTCTTCCCGGCCCGGTGAATATGTCGGCAGGGAAGTGCCTCGGTGTCAGGACCGGGGAGGACTCGAGTATGTACGCCCTCTCCACGATGTTTTCCATCTCCCGGATGTTCCCGGGCCACCGGTACTGATCGAAGCCACTGATCACCAGTGGGTCCACTCCCGTTATCGTTTTCCCGTACGTCGCGTTCAGCCTCCTGAGGAAGGAGTCGATGAAGATTGGGATGTCCTCGGCCCTGTCCCGGAGGGGAGGGATCTCGATGGGAAACACGTTCAGCCGGTAGTAGAGATCCTTTCTGAATGCCCCCTCGGCACACTTTTTTTCGAGATCCTCGTTGGTGGCGATTATGATCCGCACGTCCACCCCGATCATCCCCTCCCCGCCGATCCGCTGGATGGTCTGATCCTGGAGGACCTGCAGGAGCTTGACCTGCATCATGGGGGTGATGGTGCCGATTTCATCCAGGAAGATCGTGCCCCCGCTTGCAAGCTCGAACCTTCCCAGCTTCCTTCGTATCGCCCCGGTAAAGGCGCCCTTCTCGTGACCGAAGAGCTCGCTTTCCAGCAGGGTATCGGGAATCGCGCCGCAGTGGACGCTTATGAACTGTCGATCCCGCCTGCTGCTCAGGGTGTGTATCATCTTTGCAATCACCCCTTTCCCGGTGCCCGTCTCGCCGGTGATGAAAACGGTGGTCTTCGTGCGGGCAACGGACCGTACCTTGCTCAGGACCTCCTCCATGATCGGGGAGTGCGTCTCCGTGAACTCCACGAAATCCTTTTCCAGGAGCCTGTCCCGGTGATAATCGAGCTCCGACTCCATCCTGAGAGACTCATGGAGACTCTCGGTAATGAATGTAACCTCCTCGGGGTTTATCGGATAGGTGAGATAGTTGCTCGCCCCCCCCTTCACCGCCATGACCATCTCCCTGATCAGCTCCTGCTCGCCCATGACGATGATCTCGGCTGCCGGGAACGCATGCCGGTAACGGCCGATCACGCCCTGGTAGCCGGCGTCTCCCGATTCCCTCTTATCGTGCATGACAAAACCCATGTCTATGAAAACCAGCTCGTACCGATCTCTGCGGGGAAGGTGTGCGAGCTTTTCTCCCGTTGATACCCCGTCGGTCCGGTATGCCGGCTGAAGGCAAATGCGGATCATCTTGCAGGCGTCCCCCGAGGGCGCTGCAGCGACAGCGAACTTCATGGCACCTCGTCCTGCGTGCGGGCGAAAAAGACCGCCCCGTGGATTTTCATCCAATATAGCACAAAGAAATCCTGCAAGATACCGGACTTGGCGGCGGGATTCTTTCCGGTTTCAGTGCATGGAAAAGCCCTGACCACCGACGCGGGATCGTATTCCGGGATGTGTGCCGGAACCCCCCGGGATCCCCTGCGTAAATCCCGGCCACAAGCGGGCGGCTACACGAAATGGGTGTTTTTCACGTATCCCCTTCTTTTCCGAGAATGCCGGTATGGAGAGAGCGGGCCCCTACTTTTTGAACACCTTCGTGAAGAACTCTTTCATCTCCTCCCAGGACTTTGCATCGGCATCGGCGTTGTACCCGATCTTCATGTTGTACTTCCTCGCGTTTTCGTCCGCTTCGGGGTTGGTGAAGCCGTGGACGGCTCCCGGGTAGGAGATGAAGCTAAAATCGGCGCCCGCGCCCTCCATCTCTTTCTTGAAACCATCGATCTGCTCGGGCGTCACGAAGGTATCATCGGCCCCGTTCAGGACCAGGATTTTCGCCTTTACCGCCCCGGGCTTCGCGGGGTCAGACGTGGCCAGCCCGCCGTGGAAGCTCGCCACTCCCTTGAGGTCAAGGCCGTCACGGGCCATCTGCAGAGCGATTCCCCCGCCGAAGCAATAGCCGATTGCGCCGATGCGGTCGGGATCGGTTTGCTCCTGTTTCTTGAGCACCTCCATGGCCGAAATAAACCTCTTCCGTCCCAGGTCCATGTTCTTCCTGATCTCCGATGCGAATTTCCTGGCCTCGTCGGGGTGCCCGGACTGTCTTCCCTCACCGTACATGTCCAGGGCCAGGGCAACGTAACCCAGCTCGGCCAGCATTCTCGCCCGCGATCTCGCATACTCGTTGTTCCCCCAGACCTCGTGCACCACCAAAATGCCGGGGCGCTTGCCGGTAAAGGAGTCGTCGTAGGCCACGTAGCCCTTCATCGTCGTCCCGTCCGAGGTGTAGTCCAGCGGCTTCCCGCGCACCTCCCCGTGGGCGGAAACTGCGGTCATGACAAGAATCAGCACTGCACCGATAATACGCATCTTGCATTCCTCCTTGCGTTTGCATTGACAAGGTTGCGATGAAAAGCGACAGGAGAAGTTTCAACCGGGGTCAGTTCCCATTTCCTCACATTTTTCCCCCAAAAACAGCAGATAGAGGAACCTCCCCCGGCCTCCCGGAAATTGTGAATCAAAATCATTACCAATTAATCTTATAAGTTATTAGCTGGGCAGGTGCTTCACCCATGCTTTCCGGAACGATTTTACCAGCCACCTGAACAGTCCAGGGGGGAGCCAATGAAGATGATTCCGGTTGAAATCGACGCTGCATGGGACGGCATTGCCTTCATACAGATAGAAAGCGCCCGAGAAGGAAACTCTCTCGGCCCAGCAGACATTACCCGCATGATCGAGCTCGTGGACCGGGTGGCAGAGAACAGCTCTGCGCGGGCGCTGATCCTGGAGGGGGGCGAGAACTTCTCGACAGGCACGGATTTCCTGGACGTGGTGCGCCTCCTTCTCCACGACGGCGAGCAGAAGCGGGCTTTCCGGTTCCTCGGGGACCTGAAGATCCTGTCTGATAAGATTCGCAGCCTGAGCATCCCGACAATCAGCGTAGTTCGGGGTCTGTGCGCGGGCTCTGCCCTGGGCATCGCTGCGGCTGCCGACTTCATGATCACCGACGACACCTCGCGGATCCAGATACCCGAGGTCGCTTTCGGCCTCATCCCCGGGAACGGGGCCACCTGGTTTCTGCCAAGGCGCATAGGGCATGCGGCAGCGCTGTTCTACGCGCTGACCGGGCAGCCGATGGGCGGAAAGCAGGCGACAGGCCTGGGGCTGGCCCAGGGGTACATAGAAGAGGACGTGGAAGGGTTCATCGGCGAACTGCGGCATGCCGGGGGTCACCTGGATAACGGACGGATCCTCGCTCTCCTGGAGAAGAGGGGTGGCACCAGCGAGTCCCTGACGAGCGAGGTTTCCGACCTCACGGAGAAAATCGGCCGCCACTTCGGATACGGCCAGGAAAACCAGGGGTACCTGGGGGACATCTTCGCCAGTCTCGAGCAGGCAGCAGCAGGCGGGGACCTCTTTGCGCAAACATCCCTGGCCGCGATGCGATCGTCCTCGGCCCAGGCGGTGTGGGTAACGGAGTTTCTGATCGACACCTTCGCGAAGGAAGGCCTCTATAGCGAGGACGAGGCGCGGGAAGTGGAGCTGAAGTTCTCCCAGGAGATGACCGCCGGCTTCGCCCATCTGGAGGGCGTCCTCGGCTTGAGAAAGGGAATCGTCTCCCGGGAGGCCGGCAGCCATCTGGATCGAATCGTTCTGTCCGACGCGAAGGGATTTCGAACGGAGATCCCGGCCACACCCATCCCCACCGGCTCCCGGCTCGAGAAAGACACGCCATTTGCTTACGGGGACGAGAAGTACCTGCTTTTTGGTGGGGACTACCACTGCGGGGAGAAGAGACGGGTCTTCAGCGCAGAGGGCAATCCCGAAAGGACCGTTAGCCTGCACGTGGATCTTCGCAACTCCCAGTGGTCAGACGGACGGGTCACCGACGAACTCGGCGTTGTCAGGTCGCTCATGGAGACCCAGATGGGCTGGCGCGTAGTGCGTCGCGCCTGGCTGACCCATCCCGAGAAGTTCGAGCTCGACATGGTCTACCCCTACCCGTGGAGCAAGCGGCCAACCGTCTCCCTTGACCTTTCCAGCTACCCGGTGGTCCGCCGCTTCGAGGACGGAAGGATCAACCCCACCCGGGCGATCTTCGACCAGCTCGAGGAACAGGGCCTTATCGACGAACGCCGCGTGATAAACATCGGCGAAGACCAGAAGGACGGCAAGAACGTGGACGTGGAGACCTACACCTATGCCCAGATCCGGCGGGAGGTCAACCGCCTGGCGAACGTCCTGGTCGACATGGGGCTGGCGCCGGGGGACATGGTCGTCATCTACATGTCCACCGACATCAAGGGGTTGATCGCCCAGCTGGCGGTGACCCTGGTGGGGGCCACCTACCACTTTCTCTTCGGGGCCAAGGGACCCGACATGTTCAGCGATACCGTCTACAACATGGGCGCCAAACTCATCATCACCGAGGACGGCTACCGGGTAGGCGACCGTTCCCGGGAGCTGAAAAAGGATTCCGTCGACGTCGCCCTGAGCCGGTATCTGCCAGAGGCCGTCTTCACGGAGCGCCTCCAGGCGGCGCTCGGCTCGCTGCCGGAGGGGCTGGAGGGGGAGGCCCGGGACGTCGGTGCCGCCGTGACCGACCGGCTCGAGGGAAAGGTCACCTACAGCCGCGATGCCATGTCCGAGTTTCTCGGGGTACTTCACGAGGCACACATAAAGCGCGTCGTGCTCACCTCCCTTGACGAAGCCGCCGGGGAGAACCTCAAGCAGGCGCTCCGGGTGCGTGACGAGGCCATCCGCCGGGCGAAGATTCGGGCGGAAGCGGCCCTGCGGGAAGAAGAGGTATTCGCGCGCTACGCGCCGGTGCTGACGGCTGCCCTTCGCCAGGTCCGCGGAAAGGAAAGCCCCGGCGAAAGGAAAGGGCCGGGGGAAGGCGATATGGGAGAGCTCGCCGCGGAGCTGAAAAATCACTGGGCCGATGTCCTCGAGGCCGCAGGGGAAGCGGTCGAGATGCGCCACCGCGACTGGCTGAAGAATCACCTGCGTAGGGTCGTTTCGGGTGTCCCGAAGACGACGGTGGAGTCCTTCCTCACCGATGAACAGAGGCTGGGAGTCTCCGACTTCATCCTGCGCCACGCCAGGCAGCAGGGTATCGGCGTGGAGCACTTAGAGAGCATCGAGCGGCAGAAGCGTGTCATCGATTCCCTCCTTTCGGCATTCGAGCAGCCCTACGAGCGCGACGAGAAGCTCATCGTCTACGACCGCCTGACGAAGCTGGGCCTGCTTACGGGTGCTCCCCTCAAACCGGGCAGAGACATCCTCTGGGACGATGCGATCAAACAGACGGAGGAGAAGCTCGAGGAACGGGGCGGTACCATCGACGAGTTCACGGCCGTGGAAATGGGGGGCGGGGAGCCCGCCTTCCTCAGCTACTCCAGCGGCTCCACCGGTCAACCAAAGGGCATCATCTCGCTGGTGGGCGCCATAGTGTCCGGATCCCAGACCATGTTCAACTCATTCGGGCTGGCATCCCACGAGATCCACCACACATCGACGGATTACGGATGGATCGTAGGGCCCGCCTACTCCCTGTGGTATCCGATGATGGAGGGGCGAAGCTTCATACTCCAGAGCTTCGTGCCCACCCCCCGGAGGCTCGCCCAGGTCGTCCAGGACTACAAGGCCTCATTTTTGAAGGCCGGCTCTCCCATTTACGAGGCCATGTCGAAGGTGGACGGGCTCTTTGACCCCGAGAAGGGGGGGTTCGACGTTTCGTCGCTCCAGAGGGAGGGGGCCCCGGGAACGTGCGGATGCGCGGCTCCCTACTCCTACCCGACCCACGCCCGGATCCGGGCACTTTTGGGTGACGTGGCCATCAACTCCCTCTGGCGGACCGAGGATTTCGGTTCGCAGCACGCCACGTTCAAGCGCCGCCCGAGCGTCGAGGGGCGCTGCGTTGATGCCTACCGCTCGGAGCTTGCGTGGCTCGTCGGGACCCGGGAACCCGCAGAGGTGGTGGCACGGGTACGGACCCCGATCGAGATGGACCACGAGCACCCCGAGATCCTCCCCCTGCCGTGGGTGAACCCGGTGATCGCCGACCG
>JABAOF010019380.1_pt2 | contig 17267 bp, 18 predicted proteins | sample 7062171 | NCBI WGS metagenome assembly JABAOF01 (sample SAMN14538628, study PRJNA623070) | marine sediment metagenome | biome: marine biome [ENVO:00000428]; feature: marine pelagic biome [ENVO:01000023]; material: deep marine sediment [ENVO:00002113] | place: India: Gulf of Khambhat ...
CCTCAAAAGAGTCTGTACCGGGATATACCGCAAAAAGATCGGGTGCCTCGCCACCAGCAAGGGCAGGTTTCAGGAATTCATTGTAAGTGGTAACAGTATACTGTTGATATTCAATTGTGAACCCAGGGTTCTCCGCTTCAAATATCTTAATGAGCTCTTTATACGCCTTGAGGATACCCTCGTTACCGCCCTGCCAGTCTGTAAATTTCAAGACAATTTGCTCCCCAGGTGCTGGCATTTCTGGTTCAACTTCCTTTTCCTTACCTCCGGCAAATCCAGTACCATAGGTCACGAGTAAGCAAAAAACAAGAGTCACAACAAAAATTTCTCTTTTTCTGTACATTATTGTTCCCTCCTCTAAATATGTTTTTTATAAAACTTGTAATAAGATTAAATGATCCGTGACCAACCACCTCCTCCCTCTTATTATATCATCCCGAGAAAAAAGTATTCAGCATCAAAGTTTGTTCTCTAACTTGAATATTTTGCTTGGATTTGTAAAAAAAAGCATTTCTGAAATCGCCTTTGCACGATCAATATCAAAAACACCATCAATGACTTTTTTCGTTAAAGATTTACTCACGTTGACCCGTGCCATGTACTGATGGCCGTACACACCATCGACAAAGATATAATCTCCTCCAAATGCACTTATTTTGTTTACTGGCACCGAGTCTATCCATTCGATGAGTGCATTAATACTGGCTTCTGGAGATATTATGTGTGCCCAGCACATGTCAATGTAAACATTAGGGAAATTCTTTGCAAGGGCCGATACTACGTTTTGATAGGGATACCCCATGTGGAACAGATCAAAATCGACATCAGGGTATTCAAGAAACAGATTCGATAGCAGGGAGGGATCACTGTTGTATATAATATTCCCATTCCCTTCCTGTAATCCCGTATGAAATTGAAAGGTGAGATTTTTCTTAGCAGCGAGATGTAAAATAAAATGCATCATGTAATCCTGAAACGTTTTCGACGTGGTAAATACCTGCTGGAGATACGTTCCCATGTGCTTGAATTTCAAGATTTCATGAAAATCGCGTTCTGCCTCACTTTTCGTCACCCGTTCATATCGAATGGACCTCTGATACGCAAGGCCGCTTTTTAATGCTACCGCACCATGCTTCAGCGCGTTGTCAAACTCCAGTTCACATGCCTCGAGCCAGTCATCAAAGCTACATATTGCCCTGCCGTATTGCTTCTCAATACGTTGTACATCTTCACCAACCTGCGGGAAGACAAAATTATCGACCGGGTACACATTCCTGAAAAAGTTCTTGTCACATTCCAAATTACTGGTGAAAATAATTTTCTCATTCTCCATTGGAATGTCATGCAGAAGGCTCACCGTTACCTTTGATTTGTCCTTTAACACCGTTTTGAAATGACCGGGCTTGAGGGAGCCTAAAAATTTCTGATTTAATTCCTCAATTGTTTCTCTACCTATCCTTTCTATGCCGTATATCGCCTTTACCGAAATATCCAGGGAACGCCCGTATCCCGTATTTCGCGCAGCATCCCAGAAGGGTTCCACAAGGTTCCACCGCTCCATGAGGGGCAGCTTGTTGTCGATGACCTTTTCGTAATCGTCCTGTCTCAAACCTGCGGAGATCAAATCACAGTTAAAGTAATGTCGCAGGTATTCTTTTAATACATCTGTATCCTTCTCCCTCAATTTTTCAAATGCGGGAAGATGCTCGTGAGTATCTATTATTTCAAGACCATTTATGTGCTCAAACAACTCGTTAAAAGTATCTTCCGTTTTCATATCACTCTCTTCCTCCTAGTCTTTTCACCGATGGAATATATAATCAAGCTCATTATATAGTTTTACTTGTTAATTAAGCTTTTTTTGCATTACCGTATCTATCATCACAAGGACGTTTTCAACTTTCACTTCTTCATTTATGTCACCGCTTGAGCCAATAAATATTCCACCATATTCCTCTAAAAGCCTAATAATCTCCATTGTTTTGTCCAATACCTCATCCTGCGAACCATAGGTAAGAAGCTGAGTGCTGTCGATCATCTGGGAGAGTACGAGTTTGGGATATCTTTGTTTTATCCATGCACATGACATATTTGCCAGCGCTTCAACAGTTGTATAACCATTTGTACCAGTGGCAACAATATCATCAAATACTTGTCGCACGTCCCCTTCCATTTCAAGGATAACTTTGTACCCCAGTTCCTTAAGCCTTGTAATAATTTTTTTCGCTACCGGAAAAAACTCTCTTTTTAGAAAATCGGGGGAAAAAATAAGTCCCTGTGTTCCGCTCACCGCTGTGCTCATTAGGGCAACTGGTGCAAGTTCAGGCCCCTCAAAACTATCCATTAAAAACAATTGATACGCACAATGTGCTGATAAGAGATCATGCATAAGATCTGGGTAATCATGATACAGATACACAAAAGTGTCGTAGTTGTACCTCGTTGTTACTGGCCCTATACCATCAAAGAATTCGGGAGCGACCACGACTGTTCCATCCATCTTTTTCTGAACACGCTGAAACTCATAGTTCAATTCCTCGGGCGTAACGAACTGTTCTCCAAACAATTTCAAATGCCACATTGCCTGATGGCAGAGCCTCTTCAGTTCAATTGCCTGCTCTATCCGGTCAATGTCCTTTCGTACAAGTTCGGATGCTTCCTGAACTGTTTGAAATGGACGTCTAATGATCTCTTTTGTATTCCAACAAATCTTATAAACAAATTCATCCTCATCCATATACGTATAAGGTTCCATATTATCGGGGATTACCACATGCCGCGTCATGTCGCAGGTTTTAGCAATTGTTGTACAAACAGCATCCTCTGCATTTTTATCTGTAATCGGTTTTCCGTAAACATGTTCGATAAACTTAAGACTGTGAATTTTATCATAGATTGCGGGACGATCCAACGGTTTGTAGTCAAAAGTGAACAATACTCTTTCTTTTTTCGTCAGAGTTTCCATCTATCGCTCAAAGGGGACAGAAATTCTAATCGTATCTCCCATACTTCTTTCCAAATTCAAACATTGCAAGTACATTTTCGAGCTTGTTTGCCGGGTGAACCTGTCCACTCGAACCAAGAAGGAGTCTGCCGTTACCTCCTGTAACCTGAATCAATTCCTTAACAGCCTGCTCAACTTCCTCTACACTTCCCCGGCAGAGAAGCTCGTTGTTATCGACACCTCCCCAGAAAATGAGATCTGGAAAGTTTTCTCTCAGCTTCTTAACATCAAGGATATCAGGCTCAAGTGGATTTATCCCATCTGCGCCCGCATCGACAATATCCTGCATAACCGGCGTAATATCCCCTTCTGAATGGTAAATGACCTTTATACCATGATTATGCCATTCATCGATCAGCATTTTTAACCTTGGAAAGTACTCATCACGTAGAAACTTGGGGGAAAAGAGAAGGTTCTGCTTTGANNTACACAGGCAAGGGGTGACAACTTATAATCTGCACAGCGGTTAACCCGGCCTATCTCATGCTTTATGAGCTCGTCGAACCATTCAACGAGAAGTCCATAGTCGTCAACGAGCATATAGGAAAAGATATCGAACCCGAGCATCATGTAGCAGGTATCGAGCTGAGCAGGGCTTCCCGTATGCATAAGAACGTTGTCCCCAAGCCATCCCTGTTTCTTATAAAAATCTTCCCTATAATCTCCCTGACCGAGTCCCCAAATACCGGAATTACCCACAAAGCTCCTCATGCTTTCAGGATCCGAACGTTTTACCGTCATGATCATCTCTTTTACCCAAGGCTTTGCCTCGTCTATACTTCGAAAAGGATGGTTGAATTTCCCACCGCTCTGCATATCTCCTCGAATGTCCACTTGCCTCTTTGTTTCGTCCTGTAAAAATGATCTATGAATCCCCAATGCTGAAAAAGTCCGTCACCAATTGGAACTCTGTCAGGAACCTCAAGGGTCATGACTGCCTCAACCCTCTCACGAGGTGTCATTTCAGCCTTCATACCCACCAATCCTCGATGAGACTTGGAAACATCTATGAATGAATCTACATCATCACCACGCCTTTTTTAATGATAAGATTCCCATCTGGTTCAGTGGTGGCGACGACCAGAAATGAATCCTTTGCCCGTTTATAGAAGTCGAACCGCTCAACATACTCAAAATCCTTGAATTTTCTCTCATGTCGCGCGATGATTGCCCGGTACTTTTCCCAGTTTGGTGGTTCAGGCGAATCCCCATCAACTGGTGCCATGATTGCCACTGGCTTATCGACAAAAGGATCGAGCGGAAAGAAAGGAAGGATCGCCTCGAGCAGAACCGGGATCTCATGCCCGTATACATATACCACTCGCTGTGAAAAAGTCTCGACAGGGAAATCACCGTCTGCCAACACGAGTTCGTCTCCGTGGCCCATACACATCATCTGATAGAACAGCTTTGGTGAAATAACTGCTGGAATTTTTTTCAGCATCCCACCATTCTCCATTTCAGGACATGCCAGGATTGATGACAATTTTTACAAAATCTTTTCCATCGAGTTTCTTCCCATCCTTTAGCGCAGTGAGACATTCCTGCAACCGCTGGAGAGGTACCGTATGAGTAATAAGATTGGGTATTGGAAGCCTGTCATCCGAGATAATGGGAAGGGCTCGTACATAATGCTCGGCTTCGTTGTCAAAACTCCCGATTATCCTGATTCCCTTTTCCAGAAGATGTTTGCAGGGGTTAAAAGGTATGGTACCCGAATCAACAAAGTTTCCCACCTCGACAATAGTTCCAGAATCGCGTACGTAGTCTATTGATTCCCCAAAGGCTTGGGCAGAACCTACTGTGTTGAAAACCACATCCGCTCCGTAGCCGTTCAAAGACTCCTGGAAAACCCTTTCCTTTCTCTTCTCCTGTTCGGGAATATCAACATGGCATATGGTGAAATCAGCTCCCATCAGCTTCGCGAGNNATCGGCTCCCATCAGCTTTGCGAGTTCCAGCCGCAAACGGTTTCGACGTCCAAGGGTTATGACCTTCGAAGCCCCTGCTATCTTTGCCAGTCCTATAGTCAACAGGCCAATCGGGCCCGCTCCATTAACAACAACCGTATCACCCGGTTCTATCTGTGCATGGAGCATCGAGTGTACGACAATTGCCATTGGTTCGAGAAATACGCCGCGTTCAGGGGGTGCATCCATCTTGACAAAAACCGAATTTGGGTCGTGTATGTAGAGATATTCGCCGTAACCGCCGGTGAAGTAGGGCTTCTGATCCGCACGGGGCCAGGTTCCGTAGGTTTTCCAATCGATGCATTTCTCCGGAGTCTTCACTATTGTGCAGAAGTAGCACTTGTGACAGTGTATCGCCGGTATAACCCCGATCCTGTTCCCAACCTTCAGCGACTTTCCGACATAATCTGTTTCTACTCCATCGCCAAGGGCCTCTACGACACCAACTATTTCATGACCGAGGGAGATCGGATACTCGAGATCCTCAACAAGGCTCTGCCAGGTATGGACATCGGTGCCGCAGACTCCACAGAGCTCTATACGCATCAAAACCGATCCAGGTGCCGGATCGGGAATCTCGTAATCACCCATTACAAAGTTTCCCTGTGGTTTATCAAGGACATAGCTTCTCGCTGTACGTTTACTCATCGAATCACATCCCTCCCGCCATTACAGGCTCGCTCTGACTCGCTCATAGTACTTTGGCTGAGTAACGATTTCATCAAGATGATCGAAGACCTTATGGAAGGCCTCGGCGTAATACTTCATGAGCTCGATCCCATTTGACGCATATATGGTATACAACACAAAGGAAGATGCAAACATAGCCTGCGTCTGGGGATAATCGTTGGGATCGTAGCGTATCCCTTCTCGAGCATGGCCGCAATTCCAGGGGCATCCCTTCCCATAGGCGTCCAGTTTTTGAAATATCTTCTGTCCCGGAACGGGAAAGGAATGCCACTCCATAACCGGCACGCCCTCTTTGAAGAGGGCATTTTGAACCGCCCATCGAAAATCCTCAGGATCAACATCCGGATACCCGGCTGCCCCTGGATCGAGCTTAATCCGGTAAATATGGTATACGTTCTTGCTGTCAGTAGGTTCCGGGGGGGTGATGATGCCCTCTATTCTTCCGAGCTCCCGGTTGAGATAATCGACGTTTTCTATCCTCAATCTGTTGTACTCATCGAGCCTTCGGAGCTGGGAACGCACAAACGCGCAGGTCATCTCTACAGGCCGGTAATTGTTGCCCATTGTATGGGCGTCGTAGGGTCGGATATTTCCCTTGGGGACCTTCTTTTCACCAAACATACAGACAAGCCGCGCTTTTTCATACAAATCGGGGTCGTTGGTCGTGACGAATCCCCCCTCACCTCCAGGGAGGTTCTTCGTCCCGTTCAAACTGAACATCGCCATGTCCCCCAGGTTTCCAGCCTTCTTCCCCCTGTATTCTGAGCCGTGGGCATGAGCAGCATCCTCCATGACCTTGAGCCCGTGACGCTTCGCAATGGAGTTTATCTCATCCATATCACAGGGGAGGCCGTGGACATGGACAACTATTATTGCCCTGGTCCTGTCAGTAATTTTCTCCTCTATCTTCTTCGGGTCGATGTTGTAGGTTACAGGGTCTATGTCGACGAAGATCGGTATTGCGTTCTGACAGAGCACAGCCTGTGCTGTTGCCCAGAAGGTGAATGCAGGAACGATGACCTCATCCCCGGTTTCAACACCCACGCCTGCCACACAGGCATGCATCGCAGAGGTGCCGGAATTCGTCACAATGCAATACTTGACCCCACAATAATCAGCCCATTCCTTCTCAAGCGCCGTTTTCTCCGGGGCATCGGGACCCCAAAGCACACCCCTATTCAACACCTGCGTAACCGCATCGATGTCATCCTGCATAATTATGGGCCATGGTCTCTCCAACCCTTCAGGAACCGCCCTTTTACCACCCATTATTGCAAGTTTCTCTCCCATCTCCCGCTCCTCTTCAGTGATTTGTCCTCCCTAATAAATGGGACTCATTCAATGGATCAATTACTTTTTCTCCGTTGGATTACACCAATTTCCTTCTGTGCTGCCGCTGCTATCCGGTCGATCTCACGTGCCTCTTTCTCATCCATGTAAAGGGGTGTATGGTCTTTCAGAATCTCCCGTACCCGATCCTTTGCACGTTCCCTCATGTCCTTACCGCCTGTCAGATTCTGCCACCGGTCCCAACTGTTTCGGTCGGTCAACTTCGGCTCCCACCGATCCTTTCTCAGATATTTCAGGGTGTGCTCGGTCTGGAGGAAGTTTCCCGAATGGCCCACCTCTTTGAATACCTCAATCCCGATTGCTTCCCGGCTGCAGTCAACGCCCCGCAACATTCGAAAGGTCGCCCCCAGAATCTCATTGTCGATAAGACACTTCTCATAGCTTGCGAGGCTCATCATCTCCAGGTTTCCAATGGCAACATGGATAATATTCACCCCTCCCATTGCACATCCGAGAAAGTGCAGTGCCGATTCGTACCCCATCTGCGTGTCTGGGAGCTTGGAATCCGGTGTATTCGATCCATAGTAGGGCAGATTGTAGTGATGGGCAAGCTGTGCCCCGACCATATGGAGGAGGGTTGATTCTGGTGCCGATCCTCCAAGATTGAGACTGAACATATCGAGTATTCCAGAGGAGGAAGCATAGATGCATGGCGCACCTGGATTGGCCATCTGGGCGAGTACAATTGCGCTCAAAATATTCGCATTTATCTCTACAGCAGTTCCTGAAATGGTAAAGGGTGTTGTTCCACCTGCAAGGGCATCAGCCTCAACGTAAACCGGTATGTTATTCTCTCCGCATGCAAATAGCTCCTCAATGAAATCCTCCGTCTGTGTAAGGGGACTTATTACGCAGAGTCCCCCGACGAAGAAAGGCTTGTTGCGTACCCTCTCAATGCCTCCCGCAGCAACAGCTGCCATTTCGAGTTCGTACTGCAAGCCCTCGCGACACCCTCCAACCAGGGCGTAGAAGTTCCGTGTATTGTTCTTCAGCATCTCAGCAAAGGTGATCATTTCAAATCCGTTCTGGGGTATGTCCTGAGGTGTGACGAGAAAATGTGCGATGTCCATATTCTCGAGCGTGTCCTCGATTCTCGTCAGATCCCTGAGGTCCTCGAGTGTCGATGCTCTGCGATTTCCATCGAGATCGATGACCCAGAGGGCTCCCGCCCCTCCCATGACAAACACGTTATCGGAATGATCGAGTCTGAGGTCATATTTGGGGTCTCTCCCGTAGAGCATGATCTCCGAGGGGGCTTTCTGCAGATACTTTGTTAGTACTTCTTCAGGTATCTTTACGACTTTACGGTCAAAATCAACACCGCAGCCATTGCCTTTCATGATCTCAAGGGCTTCATTATGGAGAAGCTTAATACCTACATCATTCAGAACATCGACTGTCGCACTGTGGAGCAGGTGAATCTGTTCATCATTAGAGAACCTTTACCTGTCCCCCGTGAACCGGCACGATGCCCTTTTCTGTTACCATTGCTCCCTCAGTCCTGCTCCCAACGAACAGGAAGGTCACAACACGATGATCTGCGCTAAGAGCTGTTGATTAAATAAACTTATTAACTACCGAATATGGAATTTGCTGTTGAACAACGTCATCGCTTTTTCCCAGATACGGTGAGGAATGTGATCCGTCAGCTCATTAATATGGTCTAAGCCGAGTTTCTCCTCGAGCATTCCCAGTGATATCTCATGAATAATATTGTCCTGCATGATATTGCTCAGATACACGCTCTTCGTCCAGAAGCCATGTCCCTCGCCGCTGCGGCGCGACATCGTTCCTGCAAGCACCTCCTTGAAATCGATATCAAGGAGAATGAATGAGAAATTCTCTGTATCAGGCTCTCTCAGTCGGTGACTGTACACATTTTTAAACCCTATCTCCTCCCTATCGCCGTAAAAAACGATATTCAATTCCACATTTCTCTCTTCCGATCTCCTCAAATCGCCTTCCAGAATATCGAGCATGACTCTGTCAATGGCGATTAAAATACTAGAGGCTGCAGAGCGTATCATATCCCGGGATCGCCCAACAATTGACTCCTTGCCAAAAATGTTGAATATATAGTCTATCGTTTCACCTTTTTCCAGATGATTCAGCTCCTCTTTCACGTAGTTCACACAGGAGATGAAGGATTTCTCTATATTTGAAAAAACCTCTTCCGGATCAACGGGAAGATACCTTTTTGGATTTTCCTCCATCTTCATAATGATCTGTTTCCTGTACAAGTTGTCCACCACTTCATAAACCTTGGAACGCGGTACTCCCGAGAGTTTCCCGATTTCATATGCAGTAAGCGGGGTTGTCCCCTTCAGCATCTCCACATAAACCCTGGCCTCATAAACGTTGAAGCCGATCTGTTTAAATTTCTCCTGTATATCTCCTGTCATAGTAACCACCAGAGTGGTAAATCCTACCAGATCTGAAAAGCTCTGTCAAGGAATATGATACGGTCTTGCTGTATCCTTAGTTATTTCTAAACGCCGTATTTCCTGGTGAAGTCGATCATGGCCTTGAGGTTCTCGGGTTTGGCTTCGTCGAGCATTACCGAGGCATCCATGATGGAACCGCCGATCATGATCTTGACCTTGTCGCGCATCCCAGCATTCTTGATTGCCTCAACGCTACGCTTCATCTGGTCGAATGCCATAGTGTGTCATCCGTCTCATAATTAGTCGCTGGTGACAACTCCATCAGCGGAACTTTGGCTAATCCACAATTCTACACATATACTATGAGGTGCAAGATTCATATTATATTATTATATAGAAATATTTGAATATAATACTAAGGATGAAACTAAATTTGAGTAATTTAAAATTTCATCTTTTTTGAAATTTTTTCTTGATTTATGTGTTAAAGAGAGTAGATTTAATAGGAATTTCGTTGTAAAATATTCATCCAGCGAATACATGCAACGAGAGTTACATTTCACGCCTAATTTGTATTTTCCTTAATTAACATGGGGGAGGGGAACGTATGCCGGTAACGGGAAAAAACCTGAAATTGAATTTAGGTGCGAATGCCCTTACCGTTTTAAAAAAAAGGTATCTCAAAAAGGATGACAAGGGTAACCCGATTGAAAAACCTGAGGACATGCTCGCAAGGGTTGCCATAAATATTGCAGAAGCCGACCATCTGTACAGTTCTGATATTTTCGTAGAGGAAACAGAGGAGAAGTTTTACAAGCTGATGACCTCCCTGTGTTTCCTCCCTAACTCTCCTACACTCATGAATGCCGGACGTGAGCTTCAACAGCTCTCTGCCTGTTTCGTACTTCCTGTCGAAGATTCTATCGAAAGCATCTTCGATGCAGTCAAGTATACCGCTCTTATTCACAAGAGCGGCGGTGGGACCGGATTCTCCTTTTCTCGTCTCAGACCAAAGAACGACGTTGTCAAAACAACAAAGGGAATATCCAGTGGACCCATCTCCTTCATGACCATTTTCGATACAGCGACGGAAACGATCGTTCAGGGGGGAACCAGAAGGGGAGCGAATATGGGAATACTGGATGTCCATCATCCTGACATCATCGAATTCATAAATTCCAAATCGGAACAACATTTACTCAACAATTTCAACATTTCTGTTGCAGTGACCGATGATTTCATGAATGCGGTTCAGACTGATAGTGACTATGAACTGATCAACCCCCGTACTCAAAAAATAGTGGGAACGCTCAATGCGCGTAAGGTTTTTGATCTCATGGCTGAGCTGGCATGGAAGTACGGCGACCCTGGAATCGTATTTATCGACGCAATCAACAGGTATAATCCGACACCGGCTCTGGGAAGGATTGAATCAACAAATCCCTGCGGAGAGCAGCCACTTTTACCCTACCCTACGAAGCGTGCAATCTCGGATCGATCAATCTTAAGAAAATGGTGAAGAACAAAGGTATCGACTGGAATAAGCTCAAAGAGACGGTACATACGTCCGTGCACTTTCTCGACAATGTCGTTGATATGAGCAAATTCCCCCTCAAGAAAATAGGTGAGCTTGTACACGCAAACAGAAAGATAGGGCTCGGGGTCATGGGTTTTGCCGACATGCTCATCTTGCTCGAAATACCCTACAATTCGGAAAAGGCGAGGGATACGGGAAGACAGATCATGAAGTTCATACAGGAGGAGGCAAACCGCAAATCACTCGAACTCGGCGATAAGCGTGGTGTGTTTCCAAACTGGGAGCGCTCAATCTATACGAAAAAGGGGTTACGATACAGAAATGCAACAAGAACCACCATCGCACCGACCGGAACCATAAGTATTATTGCGGGATGTTCTTCAGGTATCGAACCGCTCTTCGCACTCTCCTTCGTGCGGAACGTGCTCAACAATAATCAGCTCCCTGAGACAAACCAGCTCTTTCTCGATGCTCTATCCAGGGATGGCATATATTCCGATGACCTCATCAGAGATATTGCCAAGCATGGCAGCCTGCAGGGTATAAAGGGTATACCTGAAAAGCTCCAGAGTATCTTTGTAACGGCTCACGACATACCGGCGATGGATCATGTCAAGATGCAGGCTGCTTTTCAGGAGTATACGGACAATGCAGTTTCAAAGACAGTTAACTTTTCCCATGATGCAACAGTCGACGATGTCAAGGATGTCTATCTGGAGGCACACCGGCTGCACTGCAAGGGAATTACTGTGTACCGCGATGGATCCCGGGACAAACAGGTGCTCACCACCGGAAGGGAAAGGAGAGGTACTGCGACGGCGAAGAGGGCACCGCGTGAGAGACCGCAGATCACCTACGGCTATACCGAGAAGATAGCCACCGGCTGCGGTAATCTTTATGTAACGATAAACTCGGACAACACCGGACCCTGTGAGGTATTTGCAAGCATGGGAAAGGCCGGTGGGTGCGCAGCATCTCAGCTTGATGCCCAGGCTCGTCTGATCTCCATGGCACTTCGATCCCATGTCGATCCACACTCCGTCGTAAAGCAGCTCAAGGGCATGCGCTGTCCCTCTCCTTCGCTGCTCCCGAAAAAAGACGGGAAGGTACTCTCCTGCTCAGATGCTCTTGCAAAGGTCCTCGAACGGTTTCTTGATAATTTTGAGGCTCCGAGGGGACATCAAAACCCCGAATTCAACGTAGAAAAAGTAAAGATCAAACAAGAAGAGCACAGTCACAAGCTGGCGCATATCGGACATACAAAGACCATCGCGGGAATTTGTCCAGATTGCGGTGGTATACTCGAGCACGAGAGCGGCTGCTTCGTCTGTCATTCCTGCGGTTTCTCTAAATGCTGATCCATTAACCATCCTCGATAGCTGTACCCGTAGTGTTTTCCTCTAATGCTTTCGTTATAAGCCTGCCTTTTAATTATCCGGCGCCTGATCACCATATAGAATAAATGTTAACTATTAATAAAAAATTGCTTATAAATACTAAAATAAATATTATTGACTTATATATGAAACTATGATACCATAGAACGATCAATAAGCACAAACAATTTTCTACTGAAATTCTTTTCTCCTCATTTTTGTTTAATGATGAAAACAGCACGTTCCCTAAAAAAGGACGATGAAGACTTTCGGATATATAATACTGACTCTATTCCTCGCTGTTATTTTTAACGGAGCGGGATGCACAAAGATAGACACACCGCTTCGAGAGGACCAAAAGGGTACAGAAGACAGTGATTTAGATGAAGAAGAGCTTCTGATCATAACTGACAAGTTCGAAATTCTTGATACGGAACCACTATGTCTGAGCATAGAAGGTGCCCGAGGTACAGTCCTGTGGAAAACAGACCCTTTCTTCGACAACTGCTTTCAGCCCGAATCGGGCTCTGTTGTTTTATTTTTACCTCCCGACGTCACAGGTGAACAGCTTATAAACATCATCGCCGAAGATGAGCAAAAAAGGTCGTCCCGCATTACGATCATCGTTATCGATGAGGGCAAACCTCCTCAGGAGGGAGACATACTGCTCAACGAAATTTGCTGGGCGGGAACACTGACGAGCGCGTATGATGAGTACATCGAGATAATCAGTACCGCCAACCGCCCTTTTTACCTCAACAACTGGAAAATCGAAAACGGAGCGGGATTGGGAACACCTCTAACATTTTCAGCAAGGATTGAGCCTGGATCGGTAATCCTCATCACAAACTATTCGCCTCAAAGCGATAGAACATCGATAACCGTTCAAGCCCACTACTCGAATTCCTCCCTCTCACTGAGCAATGCGCAATGTGGACCTTTTAAACTCCTCAATGGTCACGGAACGGTTTTCGATATCGTTGGAGACGGCGGCTCCTATACTTACGGAGTGAATCAGGAGGATCTCAGATCATCGATGTCGCGTTTCACGAACTCATTTTCAACGGTTTGGACTCCGGTTGACTGGTATACCGAGAGCATCTCAAAGAATCTCAAGGACGGATCCCGTGGCACACCTGGTGCAGAGAACAGCGATCTCCCTCTATTCCCGAGTATTACGGAGGACGACGCACAGGCGGTCATTACGGAGTATGCCATAGACCCGGTGGATGATATCAGTGAAGATTGGGCAGAGCTCTACATCACAAAAACCGGAACTCTCAAGAACTTCACCGTTACCGACCTCGACGGAGAGGATTTACCGATTACCGGAGGAGTCGACCTAAAGGTCGAAGATGGTGACTACTATCTCATAATCTGGCATGATTATGGCGATGACCATGATTTCAAAACCGATGGATACCGCATCGAGGAAAATACAATATTTATCCCCGATCTACCCCCTTCAGGGACAAAAGATCAGATAGTACTGCTCATCGGTGATAGTTTTGTTGACGGTCTCTGCTACTATTCCGGAAATAATACCCATTTTGATAACGACGAGAAAACGATGCGTGATTATGGATGGATGGATGTTCCGATACATGGAAAACACGCGGCGAAACTGATCGGGGATAACGGTGAATATATAAATGAAATGGCCGCAGTAAGCTGGAACACAATGGCAGAGAGCACACCTGGTACAGCAAACAAATAGTGTAGCGTTCTTCTCCTGAATACTTCGTCTAAAATGGTGAAATGTAGTTAATGGTAATTTTATGGGATGCCTGTACTGGTGCACTTGGCTCATCGTACGGCATGGTTCCGATATAACCTCGGACCTCCAGCGTATGCGAACCTGTAGGAAAACCAAACATGTTGATCTCAATGACAAAAGAGTTATCTTCATTTACAGGTGCATTTCCCAAAACCCACATATCATCAACATAGACCGCGACATAATCGACATTCTGCACGATTGAGAGACCAAAAGTTGTGATTTTATGATGGGTTGGGCCAATTACTTCGCCGAAAATGATCTCACCATCAACAGGTGATATGATGAACAGAGGTTTCAGCTGAAAATCATCGCCAAATTGAAAGTAGCTGGGAGAATACCCATCTTCCTCTATAAAGCTATCTACCCAGATGGAATCGGGGCCGAAAATGGAGTCGATAAAATCTCTTCGGCCCAAAAATGCGTAGTATTCCGAAGGGTCCAGCCTGCCGTTACCGTTGATATCCACATATACTAAAATCGTATATGAGCCTCGTTTCAGATCAACGGATACCGTTCCAGCCTGTAAAAATACCGGTGCGTGTGTCGACGCGTCGAAACTTTCATCGTATAACTGATTGTTTACGTCCAGAGGGATAAAAAGAAAGTATATTGGTTTCATAAAAGAAATCGTCTCTGACCCGTCATAGAAGTAAAACATTGTGAGAGTGTAAAATTCCTGGCTGTCCGTTTCATCGCCATTCCCTTCATCAAACAGTCCAAAAATAAAGCCACAAGATACGATGGTCAGACTGATAAAAACTACACATACAGGCCAGAGGACCCACTTCAACCATTTAAAAACCATTATCACCCCTCAAAAGTTCAATCTCCAGCCCAACTTGAGTGAGACAGAAACTACCAGGGAGGTTAAAACCAATTCCACAAATAAATTATAGTACAAATCTTTCTCATTTCAATTATTTAACAAAAAAATTACGAGCGGTTTTACATTTTCGCAACCGCGTTTCGTCCTCTAACGGCCAAGATTGTTTCACAAAACTCACAAAAGGGTATCGACAAGCCGCACAGTCGTGAGGATATTTTATCAACGAATATTCCTGAACGTTTATCATAGGTATTGAGACCGTTGTTTAGAACAATCTCAGCTTCCCGATTTCTCAATGGATAGTAAAACGCTCCGCTTACGGCTATACGCAATCCATCTTCGTTCTTGAGAAAACAGCTGGAGAGGAAGGGATAATCAACCCTCGAAAAGCTCTACCGTCGTTAGGAGCTGCCGATTGATAGCGACCGCTTCCACTTTAGCCCTGCAATATTCCCCCCTAAAGTTATCCTGTTTCGTGTGGTATGATCCGCGATGCGGAAAGCCACCTGCGATAATAGCGGGAATTTACTGGCATCAACAATATCATTCAAAGTCAGAGCTGATCCCAGAAAGAGCAATTTCGACTCTGTTCTGAACTCGAGACACTGCGGAATCGATTTGATATCCATTAGTGCTCCAGGCTTCATTCTGCCGGTTCTACAGAATGTTCCAATTGCAGTATCTCCCGCACATTAGATTGGATTTAATTGATCTTTTTCATACCGCAGAAAGCCTGCACTGCTTCCTCGATACTCTGAGATACTCTTTTTAGGATCGTGTTTCATGAAAACCCTTCCTTCCTCTAACTCGAGATGCTCCTCTGGACAGCTGAGTTTTACTGCGCCCTTTTTGATACATTTGGGTAGATTCCCCGTATTACTATCCATAGCCCACTCTATCACGTAGGTGAGATCAATATGACCAAATAATCGGCATGGGCTCCAGAATCGAAGAGCAGCTCTATATCAGCAGCTGTAAGTCCGCCGTCAGAGCGTGCTCCGGGTATGACTTTCGTCTATAGACCAGGGTTTTCCGGTGAACCGATCATATCCATTTCCCTTCTGTTTGCAAATCTGACCGGTCTCCCACCAACCGCTCCGGCGAGCACATAGGCAAGGGTCTTGAGCTTTATACCGGCCTTTCCACCGAATCCAACTCTCGGAGCAATCACACTAATCTTGCCGCGAGGAACTCCAAAGTATACGCTCAACAGGTTCGAACGACAAAGGGAGATTAAGTGGGTGAGTATATTCTAACCCTTCCATTGGCACTGATCTCCGCAATTGCCACCCTCGACTCCATTGCTGCGTGATCTCCAGGCTGAAGGTAAAATTCCTCTGACTCCAGGATACCTGGATGGTGGAGTACTATTTATAGGCAACCTTTCCATGAACCTTATCTAGCCCATCCTCTCTGAACAGAATCTTTCCTATCCACCGGTCCACAGAATTTCCCGATCCATTTCTCATACAGTTAGTCTATATGTTCAGCATTCGGGAGAGAAAAGCCTTGTTTTGTGGGTTATAGTGTAGGAATTCAGCTTGACCTGCATACGCAAACGGATAGGCTAACGGAGCATCTATTCTTTGTGTAGCTCTTCCTCGACCCGCTTGATCTCCTCTGCTATTCGCTTCAACGCCGTTCCTCCAGGAACATCATGTGTGTTCACTGAACGGATGTAGTCGAACAGGTCGTACACATCATCATCAAACTGGGAACAAAAATTCCTGTATTTTTGAAGAGGGATATCTTTGAGATGGAGGGTCTTTTCATTTGCGTAACGTACAACGGCACCAACGATTCGATGAGCCTCTCTGAATGAAACTCCCTTCCCGACGAGATAATCGGCGATATCCGTTGCAAAGAGCTTACCCCTTGACCACTCGAGAACCCGGTTGATAGCATCCTCGTTGATTACCATTCCCTTAACTATCTCGGTCATGAGATCCAGAGCAGCGTTACAGCTTGAAACTGTATCAAAAAGCCCCTCCTTATCTTCCTGCAGATCCCGGTTATAGGTATAGGGAAGACCTTTTAGGAGAGTGATAATCGAGAGAAGATTCCCGACCACGCGGGCTGTTTTACCCCTTATAAGTTCGAGTGAGTCCGGGTTTTTCTTTTGTGGTAAAAGCGATGATGTGGTCGATAACTCATCTGGCAACTCGTAGTAGCCATACTCTTCCGAAGAGTAGATTATGAAATCCTCCGATATTCTGGAAAGGGTAACGAAGATCGATACACAGATAAATTCGAATTCCACTATGTAATCACGTGTGGATACTGCATCAATCGAATTTCGGGAAATTTCTTCAAACCCCAGCTTCTTTTTCAAAAAATCCCGATCGACACCA
>JABAOF010013982.1_pt1 | contig 17265 bp, 15 predicted proteins | sample 7062171 | NCBI WGS metagenome assembly JABAOF01 (sample SAMN14538628, study PRJNA623070) | marine sediment metagenome | biome: marine biome [ENVO:00000428]; feature: marine pelagic biome [ENVO:01000023]; material: deep marine sediment [ENVO:00002113] | place: India: Gulf of Khambhat ...
AGAAGCCAAAAGCCAGGAGAGTATTCTCTTTCTCATTAGGAGAGGTGAAGGCAGCCTGTTCATTACCCTCTCTCCAGAATAGACTGGGACAGACCATCCCCAGAAGATAAATGGGACGTCGCGGGTTTCGGGCAGAATCTCTCTATGTACCCGAGTTTAGACCTGATCGTTTTATCAAACAGACGGTCCTTCGCGACGAAGCTTACCCGCTTCCATCATGAACATGAGGTTGATCTAAAACCGCTATTCCCTGGACTATCTAAAAGAAGCTATAATTTAGCTAAGACCTTTAGTGAACCGGATAAGTCTATCTTCCTAAGGAAACGAGAAACCGATGAGCAAGAGGATGCTTATGTTCGGCCCTGTATTGCTGATCGGGCTAACCTCCTATGTTACCGACGGGGAAGCTCAAAACACTGCGCTGTGGGTAGCCGGAGCTGTCGCGTCTGGAAACACATACGAGGAAGTCGTCGGGGACCATCCCTATTTCCGAGAAATAGTGGAAGAAGAAGGCTTCAACAGCCTTGGTGCCCGGGATCAGCAGGACCTGATTCGTCTTATCGAGAGATACACGTATTCCCTTGAGAAGGCCGATTATTACGAGGTCGAATCTCCGGCCAAGTCTATCGCCTTTTCGCAGGATGCAGAATCACTGATGAAGGAGATCAAGGCCCGGTTTGGACACATCCTGAAGAAATGAATCCGCTCCCCAGAAGACTTAGCCGCGAGGGGCTAATTGACAGCGCGAATCGTGACCATTCAAGAGGGTCAGACCTGACTCTCTGGCAGGCAGTCAATGGGGAGACCGGCACCCTTGTTCACTCAGCGTGTGGTAAGAGCATACAAAAACCGGTCTTGTTGGATGGTGCTCAAAAAAACTGTTTGAGGAGTCAATCATGTCACTAGACAGTCGTGTCGTAAGAGGTTCAGTGGTTTTTTTCTACCTGTTGATCGGTTTAGAAATTGTCATTATGATCAGCCCCTTTGCGGCTTACTTCTATTCCGTATATGGGCCTGTACTCAACTTTCTCTATGACTACAAGATTACTGCATGGCTTGCCGGTTTCTTTCTTCCCCACGCTGTGGTCTCAAAAAGCACCTTACTCAACTTCATAAACGGATTTGGGCGAACGATTTTTTCCGTGGGCCTGATCCTTTTTCTAATTGGTGCCTTCCAAGTTTACACCGCAAAATTTCGGCGGAAGCGTATGGTTACCAGCATCATGTATCGGTGGATCCGCCATCCCCAGTATCTATTTCTCGCTGTAGCGGGCTTGGGATTGCTACTTTTCTGGCCACGGTTCATAATTCTCATCCTTTATATAAGCATGCTCTTCGTCTACTACCTGCTAGCCCGTTACGAGGAGCAGCTAATGGTGGCAGAACATGGTGGCACGTATCGTGAGTATATGCAGCGCACGGCCATGTTCCTGCCTGGCGAGCCGGGTAGAAAGATTTTCGCCGCCCTTTTCGGTCGGATTAAATCCCCGGGATGGGCGCTAATCGTGAGTTATGGTGTCGTCCTAGTCGTCAGCGTGGTCATAGCTTTTGGATTAAGGACTTATACGATTTCGAAGACCTCCATCATCCATTTGCCGGAAAAACAGGTGACGGCAATCTCTATCTTCCCCCAGTCCAATCATTCCCTTGAGCATATTATCGATGATGCCTACCAGTTGAACGCTGTCACCGACGTCTTGGCGACTTTTCGTCAGGAGGGTCACAGAGGTTTTCTCGTTCATGTGATGTCCAGGAACTACATGATGCAAGGACTGTTCGTTCAACCTTCCGGATCACAAATGAGACCCATGAGGCGGTTCTCCTGGAAGGGTGTCGTCGGATTCTTGTTTCCCATCCTGAGGGTGCGCGGCCATCAAACAATGATGGGGAAGACGAAAGGTGGGGAAGTCCGGCTCATCTTTTCTCAACTGACCTGGCCAAATGGTGAGTTTGCCCCTCCGGATAAAGCGTTGAGTTTCACGGTCAAGCATTTACCCCTTCTCAAAGCTGACATTGATTACAACAAACATACGGTAGATGCCATGGAGAGAACTCCAAAGCGTAATCTCTGGGGGCAAATGCCTATGCCCTTGTTATAGCAGATAGGAGGATTTACTAGAGGTCGCTGGCCAATAGTCTGTGGCCAATGCGCAACCAGGGTTATTCCATGGTGCTCAACAAAGAGGAAATCCTCACCCTCTACCGAAAAGAAGCGAAGAATCACGACGTATCAGCAAACCTCTACTATCTCCTCGGCTTTCGCGAGCACGCCTACAGAAAAAAAGCTGTCACCGCCCTCAATCTTCATCCAGGCGACACGGTTGTGGAGATTGGCTGCGGAACCGGCCTCAATTTTACCCTGTTGCAGCGCAATACAAGTTCAACGGGAAAGATAATCGACCTCGATCTCACAGACCATATGCTTGACCAGGCACGGGAGCGAGTTGCACGGGAAGGATGGTCTAACGTTGACCTCATCCACATGGACGCGGCCAAGTATCAGTTCCCGCAAAACGTGAATGGAATCCTATCAACCTTCGCAATTACTTTCGTCCCCGAGTATGACAGGATCATACAAAATGGCGCACAGGCTTTGACGCCAGGCGGACGTTTCGTGATTCTGGACTTGAAACTGCCAGAAAACCTGCCATTTTGGTTGATTCAGTTGGGAGTGTGGTTAACGAGCCCCTTCGGCGTCACGCTTGAGGCCGGGAGGCAGCACCCATGGGAGTCCATCGAAAAATACCTGACCGAGACATCGTTCTCCCAATTCTATCTGGCCTTTACCTTCATCTGGGTCGGCGAAGCTCCGAAAAAACGCTTTCCACTCATAATCGCTAAGAAATAGACTATTCGATTCTGAACAGACCCATATCTCCTTTTAATTCTGGCGAATGGAATTTCTCAACCGGAAATTGTTAGAATCAAGTAAGTGGTTTCGTGAAGTGCCTCTTACAATGTTCTCAGGCACTTCTCAAGAAAAGGCATGCTCACGTGTGAGGCGGTCGAACACGCCGGCCGAGAGAGACGAATGCCCCTTTTCCAAGAAACCAAGGCAGCAATCGAAAAAGTGAATTGGAATCGAGTTGCCGAGAGCCGTCGAGTGGTTCAACGGTGAGCGGTCGGTTACTGTGGACACATCCTATCAAACACGGTGAGGTAAAAAGAATGAGAAGAATGGACTATCGGATAAATCTTTTGCTCGTTATGATTGTGGTTGGATTGATGGGATTGGTTAGCAATCAGGGCTGGTCCGAGGAGAAAAAGAGGTATGAAAACATACCGGTAGATCGGTTCGTGGGAATGATGGATCAGAAGGATTTCACACTCATCAACGTCCACATTCCTTACCAGGGAGAGATACCAGGCACGGATCTATTGATCCCCTTTAATAACATCGATCAGCACAAGAGCGACCTTCCAAATCCTAAGGACAAGACGATCGTCGTCTATTGTATGGCAGGGCCTATGGGGTACGTTGCTGCTGAAAAACTCGTCGAGATGGGGTATTCAAGAGTGATCCATTTCGAGGGCGGAATGAGAGCCTGGAGAAACTCAGGAAGGCCACTGCGATTTAGACCGAAGTAAAAGAGCGCATCAATCAGCCAGATCCACATACAGAATAAGGAATTCTTCCACTCCATAGAATAGAGCCTGTACGAGCATTCGTGTCCTTTACTGCCGCTGCATGATCGGAGGCGCCTGATTTCAATACACCGCGGAAGAGTAGATAGTGGATGTTTTCGTTCTTCAGTCGGTGTCGACACACAGAAAGACCCGGCCCTTTCATGATATCACCAGCTCTTGGTAAGCCGTAAGGTTCCTCACTTCAAATAGAGAGTCGCCCCTTTTCCAATGCCGATCTTCCGGCACTGGAAATAGGATTTTCTCAGCGTCCTCTGTGTCTCTGTGGTTTTCTCATCATTCTGAAATCACCCAGAAGGCAGATTCGGCCTTTGAGAAAACGCCGGTTCAGCCTGGCCCGGATTATTAATGAATCCCTGTTGGCTGCATGAACACTCCGCCCATGGAACCCTTCGAGTCGCCTCAAGGTCCCGAGCCTGTCGAGGGACTTCGACTACGGCCTTTTCAGGCCTCCACTCAGGGCTAGCCTTGAGTCCCTCGATTTCACTCGGGATCCTGAACTTGTCGAAGGACAAGGTAAGAAGCACCCTGTCGAAACCCGCAACAAAGATTTTCAATTCGTTGCGGGTGCTTATTCACGAATCTTAAAGATTCGTGAATAATGCAGGCTAGATCTTCTCAAAGAGCCACGACGGGGTCAATTGGATAAACAGAGAATTCAAGATCGTGAAGTATCCGGTGATGATCAAAAGGCCAATAAAGATCAAGAAGATCCCTCCCACAATGTGAACCACCCGCAGAGACTTCCCAAATCTCTGGAATACGGAAAGAAATGATCCACTCGCAACGGCCATCAACAGAAATGGTATCGCCAACCCCATAGAATAGGCTGCCAGGAGGATCACCCCGCCACGGATACCTTTCGCGCTTCCTGCTAGGGCGAGTATGGCCCCCAAGATAGGGCCTATGCAGGGCGTCCATGCCGATCCAAAGGAGAGTCCCACAAGGGCAGACCCCATGTAGCCCGCTGGTTTGTTCCTCACCACCAGAAGCTCTTTCGACCGCATCAAAAAAGGAATCTTTAATGCACCGGCGATGTAGAGACCAAAAAGGATGATGATAAATCCCGCAATTCTCTGAATCGTCTCCTGATAGCTCGCAAAGAACCTGCCCAAAGCGCTGAAAGAGGCACCCAAGACAATAAAGACCGTCGAGAAACCGATGACGAAAAACAGGGAGTTTACGATGACTCTCCTTCGCATATGGGTTTTCAAAAGAGGAGAACTGAGCTCATCAAAGGAGATCCCCGTGATAAACGAGAGGTACGATGGCACCAACGGAAATACGCACGGGGAAAGGAAAGAGAGTAATCCTCCTCCCAAGGCTACAATAATCGAAAGGTTCTCCGCTGATTCCATGGCAACTCCCACACATCAAGAAGCGGGAAAACTATTCAAAATGTCCCATCAAAGAGCAACGCTCCGAAAAGGACAGCCAGAAACAGACTGGTCAACTTATAATGGCGCCACGCCATGGCTTTCTCCGGTCGGAAAATGAGAAGGACACCGCTAACAAGGAAAACTGAGGCGGCAATCGATGCGGCCGCGAACCCAATCCCTCTCGTTTCCCCCACAATGAGCAAGACCATCGACACCAGGATGGTTAGAACGGTGCCGATTAGGATATGGCCGGCCGCGATGCGTTGATGAACCAGGCAGGGAAGCATAGGAATTCCCGCCTGACGATAGTCTTCCCGGTAAGCGAGGACAAGGCTCCAGAAATGGGGCGGCGTCCAGAGGAAGATAACCCAGGCTATTAACCACGCAATGGCATTCAAATCGGAAGTCCCGGTCAACCATCCTGCGAGGACAGGGCAACAACCTGCTGCCCCGCCAATTACCACGTTAGAAGGATGACGCCGTTTGAGCCAGAGTGTGTAAATGAATAGATAGATCCCCGCACCCAGTGCAACGACCAGGGCCACCCTTAGACTGATGGCCAGGGAAAATGCGACACCGAAAAGAATCAGAACAATGCCCAGAAACGCCGCTGCTGAAGGGGTGCCGATCTGGCCGGAGGGGAGTGGGCGGTCTACGGTCCGAACCATCTGAACATCGAGGTCGCGTTCCAGGTATTGGTTCAGGGCCATCGCACCAGAAGCAGCAAGACCGCAGCCAAGGGCAAGCAAACCCATTCGAGACCAGTCAAACTGGCCCGCCGCCCCCAAAAAGTAACCTGCTCCAGCGGTAAAAACCAGCATGGCTGTAACGCGGAGCTTAAGTAGTGACACATAGCCTGCCAGTGTGCGAAAATGCCTGCGCACATTGCTCATATTCAATCCAACGGCAGACAGCTTGATCTGGACTATTGTAATCGGATTCGCCATGTCACCAAGACCTATGAGAGGAGTAACCTGTTACATCAATACATCTGCCAAAAAGATGACCAGCATTGTCCCAATCCCTCCAAGAACAAGGGTAATAATCAGAAGCCAAAAGAGGACTCTATCTGCTCGAGTCGTTGCCATTTTCTCCCCCTTTCACACATCTTAGTGTGTCTGAATCGGCATTCCCCTGAAAATACCGAATGCAACCAGTGTCAGAATGATGACCCCTACCAGAAAGAGGGTAGAGGGGATCAGAGCGACCGGTGTCCGGTCATACTCAACTTTCACCGGCAGCTTGGGAGCGTCCATCCCCTTGATCGCTTCCGCGGTTGTCGCCACCCGCTTGCCAGCTATCGCCGTCATCGCCATAACAAGAACGAATATGATAAGGGCTGCCGTAGCCAGCATCCCACCGACCCCCAGGGACAGGTTCATTAGGGGAGCCCACGAGGCTGGCGTTTCTCCTCCGGTTATCGACGGAAACCGGCGGGGCACGCCGGCCAATCCCGCTGCGACTCCAGCGATCGACATGATGAGAAGTGATGCGGCCATAAGGTAAGGCTGAATTTTGGCGAGACCCATGCCCCAGAGTTGCCTCCCGGTGAGTATGGTAATCGCATAGAAGAGAAACCCCATGTAGACAATATTCGCTCCTCCAGCAGCGATGGAGTGAATATAGGCGGGTATCACAAAGGTGTTATGCAGCATGGGTGCCACCTGCTCCTGAATGATAACGTAAGAGAACAGTCCGCCAACGAGCAAGGTTACCATTCCCATGATCATGGACCCAAAGGCGGGATTGCCCCAGGGCAGGTGTTTGATCCAGCCGAATACGCCATAACCTGCTCTTCTCATCCTGGCTTCCAGCATACCAACAATGATGAACATGTGGAGCACCGTGGGCACACCAACGAGCAGTGACAGGGCCGTTCCCACGAACTTTATGGTGTCGGAGATCGTTGGATCCACCAGGAGATGGTAGAGAAAGGTGGGAGGCACAAAAAACGGATATAGAAGAAAAAGCGTTTTAGCCACTTGCTTGGCGTAAACCGACTTCGCATCTGCCACCAGTTCGACGAGGACGTAACACACCCCCACCAGAGTCAGGGCGGGCACGTAGTGATAGATATGGAAGGCAATGTGCCAACTCATCCGGTAGGTCATCGTGTCGATTGAACGGAGCCCAACTGACCAAAGGAAAGCCGGGATAAAGGTGTTTAGGGTGGCTATGATACCCGGGATCACGATGAAGAGCCCTGCCACCGCAGCGAAGGTCGATATAGGGATATCTCTAAGAAAAACGACCCAACTGTTGAAGCTCGATGGACGTCCTACCGCAGAGAAAATGGTTGCGATGAAGTCTGCCACCACAATCAATAGCCCGGCAGACAAGAGGATAAACCCGAGGTAGATCAACCAGGCCGCCGAATACTGTTCGGCCAGGGGCACAGTGCCACTGTAGGTAATGTCAGCCCCCAGAAGGATACCGAGACCTGAGATGGCCGCCGCAGCTATCATCACCCAGAACCCAGTCCAGGCCAACTTGTAACTCCACAGTTTCCGCTTGATCAAGACGCTTCCCGCGGCAATCAGGAACGCCGTCTGGATAAAACAGAGCCAATAGAAGAACATAAAAATGCCATGACCCGTAAGCGATCGATAATAGAGCGAGGAGGACGATACGGGAATGGCCGGGGTCCGGTCTAGGAGCATGAGAAGCGCGAAAAGACCGCCTATGAACATGATGACAAGCCCCGTACCCGTAAAGGCTGTCAACAGACTCCTATCTTCCGGTTCGATTTTGACATCTTGCAAAAGACCCATCGATACACTCCTTTCTCTCACTGAGTCACAATGCCTCAGTGGTCATGTCAACATGGTTTAGTGTCCGTGTGGTTCACTTTCCTCGTCATGATGGTCTCCCGGTTCATCATGGTGATCACCCTCACCATCATGATGGTCTCCTTCTGCATGGCCATGCTCCTCTTCCTCATGTTCATGGCCAGGAACCACTCCCTTCCCAGCTTCGACGATGATCTTACCTCTCATCAGGTCGTGTCCCTCACCACAGTACTCTGTGCAGAGCATCAGGATTTGTCCCTCACGCATCGGTTCGATGCTCATCACCGACGACATCTTGGGCATGACCACACCATTCAGACTTTTCTCTTGAATCAGGGAAACGCCATGCAAAACATCTGGAGATAGGAAGACGAGGCTGTAATGCCCACCCGCGGTAAGCCGGATCGTATCCGGCGTGAATTCGTACTGTTCTACAAAGATGTAAACCTCACCCGGCGGTGGCCGCACCGACCCATCCGGCAGTCCATGGTTCTCCATTTGTTTCGTGACCTTCGCCCTGAACTCATCGATAGGAACCATCTCGCCACCCCCGTGGTGGTCCGCGCCCCCTGTCTCAACAGCATCCAGGGCAAACCAGATGGGTATAAGAACCATCACCCCAAAGGCGACAATGAAGGCCGTGATTAGATATGCGTTTGATGATTTCATATTTCCTCCATCTCTTTTGTGGGATTCTCTCTTCTATTTTGAGCTCATTGACTACTCGAAAATCACATCCAGACAGGATTCAAAACCGATGTCGATCGATTCGTCATGACACCGAAAGGAAACGTTCCCTCCTCAAGGCATAGAAGCCCACCGCGTAGCGCGCCAACGACACCGCTTGATCTTGAGTTCAGAAAATACTTAGGCAGATTTTGGGATTTTGAGAATTGAGGATGCGAATAAAGGAAGGTGTGGTTCCAGGATTTGAGGGAACGAGCCTGAAAAGGACGTCGTATAGACCAGAGAGGACGTGAGGTCCGTCGCGGGAATAAAGTTGTCGACTCCGGCTGTGCAGAGAAAAGCACTATGATGATCCTGCTCATCCTTATCCATTCCGGCAGGGCCACCGTGGAAGGCACAGAGAACGACAGACATAGCAAAGACGAGAACTATCGCTCCCAGAAATATCCTATAAGGCTTGAGCCTAAACACGGTCGATGATCCCCATTCATCCGATGAAAAAAATGACATTCATATTTGCCAATTATATAGCAAAACAGAATCTCATTTGTCAACCTTGTGTAAACACAAGAATGACCATATAACTCATCCTCAATGAATCTTCGTTCAAGCACGGAGGAGTATTTTTCAATGGGTCACATCGGCAACAGGAGAAACGCAGTTAACTTGATCACCGAGTTTGTGCTACACTGTTGGGAGAGGGATTCATCTCGTAGGACTTAAGATCCCAGGCATCCAGGGATTCCTCGACACCAGAAACGGGTTTCTGTTGATTTGGTCCGTGTGTTTCTTAGATGATCGCTATCAGGAAAATACCTATCCTATTTATCTCGGTTGTCTGGATTTTCGCCCTATCGGCCATCGGCTACTCCGTCAATCCATATCGATCAAACGGCGAAGCCATCTATTACAACAGAACCAATGAGGATGGTATCGAAATCTCATACGAAGAGGGGCCAAAATGGCTTGAGATTAGGACGATCGGATGCGTAGCCTGTCATGGTGCTGATGGAAAAGGAGGATATGTCATCTGGCCCAGTTTGAAAACAGCGCCTGATATTCGTTACGACTCTCTCGTCATGGAAGAACACGCCCACGGTGGGAAAGCGGAAAGCCACCCCAGATATACCGATGACCTGATCAAAAGAGCTATCAACGAGGGGATTGATACGGCGGGGAAGACCCTCGATCCGATCATGCCAAGATGGAAATTATCAGAAAAGGATCTTGCGGACCTGCTCGCTTACCTGAAACAACTGAGTGAGGGAATCGCTCCTCCTCCCGAACCTTTCCCGCGAGAACCGTAGCCGAAAGCGCTCTCGTCCATAGAGCCATAATTGATGAACCCTGACCCGCCGATTCTTCGGAAGGCTGGTTTCTTTACCCCTCTGGAAGATCTTCCTTCCGTTGCAGGATAAATGGCTTTCGGCATGCGCCCATCGGCATGAACTGGGATACAGGTCCCTGAAAGCAAGCCCTAAGGGGGTTCGCAATGAGAGATCAAAACCATAGTTTCATCGTTGCTCTGTTGGTAATCTTTTTCATATCGATTGGCCACACCCTCGGTCTCGCCAAAACCCGAGATGAAGAGAACAATATCGACATCTATCGCCGGGTTGGTCCGGGTGTCGTCAACGTCACGAGCGTCACCGTTGAGAGGGATTTCTTTTTCAATCCAATTCCTCGGGAAGGAGCTGGTTCAGGATCGATTATCGATACCAAGGGACACATTTTGACGAATCACCACGTCATCCGGGATTCCAGGAAGTTGGAGGTCACCCTGAGCGACGGCAGCAAATGGCAGGCCCAGTTTGTCGGCGCCGACCCTGATAATGATTTAGCGGTGATCAAGATCAACGCACCAAAGGAAAAACTAACCGTTATTCCACTCGGTGACTCATCGGCCCTTCAGGTGGGACAAAAGGTTCTGGCTATCGGCAATCCCTTTGGACTGGGTCAAACCCTCACCACGGGTATTATTAGCTCTCTCGGGCGGAGTATCCGCTCGGAAGGGGGGATATTGATCGAGGATATTATCCAAACCGATGCGTCGATTAATCCTGGTAACTCAGGTGGTCCCCTTCTCGATTCTCGAGGGATGATCATCGGCATCAACTCTGCCATAATCAGCCCAACCGGTGCGAGTGTTGGTATCGGGTTTGCAATACCTGTGAATACGGCCAAGCGGATTCTTCCCGACCTCATCTCAAAGGGACGTGTCGCTTATCCCTGGATCGGTGCTTCAGTCTATCCCCTGATCCCGGAGTTCGCTGAGGCCCTTGGCCTGCAGGTCGAACGGGGAGCGGTTATCGCAGAAGTCGTCCGCGGAGGTCCGGCTCAACGGGCCGGTCTGAGAGGAGGGAACAGACAGGTTCAAGTGGGGAATTCACTCATACGGGTCGGAGGAGACGTAATCGTCGAGATCGATGGGAAGAAGGTTGCCACGTCGGATGAACTCATCCAGATGATCCGAGACTACCGGCCCGGCGACGTGGTTCAATTTGGCATTTTCCGAGATGGAAAGTTCCTGAATGTCCCTGTGACCCTCGTTGAAAAGCCACAGGGTCAGTAAACTCGGGAAAAAAGAGGGCAGGCACAGCGGATCGCGATAGGCTCTTAAATCGCCTTGCTATTCAGAATTAAGGTGGGGTCCGGTTGAGTGTGATCGTTAAGGATTATTCGAAACAGACTTCGGGGTCTTGATTCTTTTCGAAATATCGGGTAAGGAACCTGAGGTTTCTCTCCTTTATAGCTTCCTCTCAACCACATAGTATCTTTTTTTTGAATCGGAGAAGAATCGTTGTCCTTTCGATTCTCTTACGGCCAGATAAGGTCGCCTTGATGTTTATGACTCCCTCTATGCCAGTCCGGAGGGATCTTTTACCTGGTCCCTTTGACCAAAAAAGACTGGAAATTCGAGTCAGGTTTATGGCATGGTTAAGGCTCATTAAAAGAAAGGATAAAGAACTTGAAAATCAGACTCATTGACCCGACCTCTGAAGATTCTCTCTTAAGCCATTCACGAAGAGAACTGAAGACATTGTGGTTCACCCATCTCAGTCTCACCACTTTGGCGGCCTTGACACCGGAAGGAATCGACGTCGCCATTACGGATGAAAACGTGGAACCGATCGACTTTGATGAGGACGTCGATTTGGTAGGCATCACGGGAATGACGATCCATGCTCAGAGGGCCTATGAGATTGCCCACGTTTTCCGCCGCAGAGGGATACCTGTCGTTATGGGAGGTCCCCATGCCTCGGCTTTACCCAAGGAAGCAAAGGCTCATGTGGATGCCGTCGTCATTGGGGAGGCCGAGAATGTCTGGAAAGATGTTCTCGCTGATGCGAAAAGGGGAAACCTTGGCGTTTTCTATCAGGACAGTGGATTCTGCTCGATGAAATCGAGGGTGCACCCGAGACGGGAACTCCTGAGGAAAGGGGCGTACCTAACCACCAGTTGTGTTCAAACCTCCAGGGGATGTCCTTTTAGCTGTGATTTTTGCTATGTGACCCAATTCTTTGGCAACACCTACCGGTGCCGACCTGTTGATGAGGTTGTTGAGGAGGTAAAAGGCCTCAACGAAGATCTTATCGTTTTCGTGGATGACAACATCACGGGAAACCCCCGTTATGCCAAAGAGCTTTTCACAAAACTGATCCCCCTCAAAAAACAGTGGGCCGGACAGTCGAGCATCAACATTGCAAGAAACAGTGAACTTCTCGAATTGGCCGCCAAAAGCGGGTGCGTCTCTCTCTTTCTGGGGATTGAGTCCCTTTCTTCGCAGAACCTTCGAGCGGCCCGCAAATCATTCAATAAGGTGAACGAATACGAAGATTCACTGAAAAAGATTCATGACCACGGCATAATGGTTTTGGCCGGTCTGATTTTCGGTTTCGACCACGATGATGAGGGCGTCTTTGAACGGACGGTTCGTTTTTGTGAAAAAACAAAAATCGAGGCTCCCTGCTTTTTTATCCTCACCCCCCTGCCGGGGACTCCCTTTTACGATCGGATGGAAGCCGAAGGGCGAATTCTGCACAAGAATTGGTCCAAATACACTGGCGCCGAGGTGGTGTTTCGGCCGAAACTGATGGCAGAGGAGACCCTCGAAAATGGTTTCAATTGGGCCTCCAGGGAGACCTACTCATTCCGGTCAATCATCAAAAGGCTCTTGCATCCCCAGCAGCGTTTTTTCACTAGACTCGCAACCAATTTGGCATTCAGAGAGGTTGCCAGGCGGAAGCCGAGATCTCACCTATCACGAACCGCCCGGATTATCCATAGGCTAAACACCTCCTTCCCCGTTAGGGAAAAAGACTCGCTCACGCCGACCCTTCGCCACCTGACTCTTGAAAAAGGCCAACAGGCAGTTCGAGGAATCACCGAAGCCCTGACTGTTCATGTGACCCGTAATGAGCGGCTAAATACGCTGTTCCTTCGACTGGAAGGCTCGATAGATCGGAAGGCAGCCGAGGAATTCATCAATAGGATAAAAGAGGTTACCGAATGGATACAGGATAAACTGGTCATTGATTTCAAGGGAATCGATTTCTTTTCCAAGATGGCGCTCCACCTGATGTTTGTCGAGAATTACAACAAGCTCCGCCAATTGAAAGGAAGGCTCCGAATCGTCAACCTGTCAAACCAGATCCCTGAAATAACCGAAAGCCTCAAGCGGTATATTCTGGAAATCGAAGTCTTTGATGAACGGAGCCCTGCATTCCAGACCCTATAGTATTCGTACCCCCATCGCTTTAGAGTTATTAGGAGAGTGTGCGGATTTCGACAAAATCGTCGACACATCAAATCCCGTCGAACTTCCCATAACTTCCTGAATTAAAATCCAAATCTCAAATTCCACGTCGACATTTATGTCGACGGGAGAGAAGAGAATCGACTCGCCTCTCAACCCTCTAGGCTGAATTGCACAGCCATATCAAACACTTACAAAAATCTTCTTCATTGGCACATCCATTGCTCATCTATAAGCGAAGCGGAAGATCAACCGAAAAATCAGACTATGGAAGAATATTAAAAGGTGTTCGCGCAGGAGGTGATTTTAACATGAAACGATGGGCAATAACGGGATTGGTTGCGGTGTTATTCGTTGCCCTGGCATCCCCGTCGTTTGCAGGGGACCGGGGACGAGGACGGTGGGAAGGATTCGCAATCGGACTCGGAGCGGTGACCCTCTACAATCTCTTCGAGCATGGCAAGTTCTCACCGGTGATACCCCCTCATGGGGGGTATGAGAGGCATCGCCATTACCACCCACCGGTCGTCTACGAACCCTCTGGCCATTGGGAGATCCGAAAGGAATGGATCCCTGAAAGACGGGAACGGATCTGGGTGCCTGGCCATTACGAAAATGGATACTGGGTCAAGGAACACTACGAGGTTCGGGTCTATCCAGGCTATTGGGAAAAGCACAGGGTCTGGGTCGAAGATGATTATCCCAGACCGTATCCCAAGAAGAAGCATTCAGAATATGAACCCTATGAACTTTCCATAGATGTGCAAAGGTAACATGGTCCCTGAGTCTGGCCAGGGCGGCGAGGCACAACATTGTAACCGTGCACCTGTGAGAAAAGCCCTATGCTGCCCTGGCTTTTGAATTCAATCGTGGTGTCGTCGCCCAAACCGAAAAGGCAGGTCCATTGGACCTGTCTTTTTCTGTCTCACCCAGATAATCCGAAGCTTTCCACCGTCCTTTTCCCCAGGGTGGTCCCTTTCTTTCCAGATCTGTCCCCAAATAATCGATAGACACCAAAAAAAGAACCGACACTCCCCGCGGCGGACTCCCACCAAATAAGGACAAAAAAACGTGCCGGGAGGCGAAATCGAACCCCGACACGGGGATTTTCAGTCCAAACTACTAAGTTTTCGTAAGTCACTGAAATAAGGAAACTATTATTTATTTCAATAACTTCGCTGTATACGCATTATAAGCGACACCATACAATATAGAAATGTTTAGTCAAAAATTGGTCAAATTTCTTCTGCCTATATCAAGGTAAAAGGACACGTCTACGGTGAATGGGTGGAAGGTGTCTGGATTGGGTCTTCAGCCTTTCGATTTGCGTTTGNNCATCTTGCATTAAACGGATTGAATAAGAAGAAAAAGCACGAAGTCTTACATTGGCCCCGGCGTTTTCGAGAATGCACGAAAGGGATACCTACAAGAGAAAAGAATCTTGAGACCTAGCTCATCATGGGGTACCCCGAGACAGCAGATGCGAGAAGTTCTTAAGCTGATTGGGAAGGGGAAAGGAACAAAGAGATTTCCGATGACCTTTGGGTCAGTGTAAGAACGGTAGAGAAACATGCCAGTCTCATGGAGAGGTTAGACCTCTATACCGCTCTGGCTCTAACATCTTTTGCCATGGCAAAGGAGCTGATTACTTAAGAAATCTTATTCGCTAACACGGCCAAGAGGCTCGTACAATGGTTCCTTTCCCCCGGACGGACTCGATAGTAAAAACCCCACCTGAAAGTTCCGTTCGCTCTTTCATGCTGGAGAGGCCCAATCCTCTCGTGCTACTCTTTGGAGAGAGTGCGTTCTCCACATCGAACCCCCGGCCATTGTCCTCGATGGCCAATTCTATCGAACCATCGATTTTCCTCAGACAAAGACCCACAAGGTCTGCTCTGCTGTGTTTCGCCATGTTGTTCATAGCTTCCTGCAGGACCCTGTAAATAACTGTCTTCAGAAGTTCTGGCACTTCATCTTCTTGTATGTTGATCTGCTTTTCAATGCGGATACTCGAATAGATCGTTTCAAATTCCCGGCAAAACCAGCTGATCGTCGCCAGGATCCCCAGCTCATCCAGCATGGATGGCCGTAACTCCGTCTGGATTCTTCTGACTTCTTCAACAGTTTCCTGAACTAAAGAGATGATGGCCTCCAATGATTTGATACTTGCCTCGGCCGTCTTCTTATCCATTTGTTTAAGGGTGTTCTCTACGCCAAATTTGATGGCACTTAGACATTGTCCAATGCCATCATGAATCTCGCCGGCGATCCGTTTTTTTTCTCTTTCTTGGGCTATCAGGAGCTGAGAAGAGAGAAACCGGAGTTCCTTTTCCGATTCCTGCAGCAACTCCACCATCCTGCGCCGCTCCAAAACTACCTGTATACTGGTGACAAAGGCCTCGATCTGCCGGGCATCCTCTTCCTCGTAAGCAGAGGCCTTGTTGGAGACGGCAGCCAAGGCGACGATGCGCCCGTGGCTGAAAATTGGAACCACCAGGACCCTGGTTAGGTGGACGTGACCTGCAGGGAGCCCCTTCTTGCTCGGATGGTCAGCCTGATAGTCATTGATGATGAGCGTCTTCCTCTTCCGCACCCCATCGCCCCAGAGGCCAGCCTCGTTGATGAGGTACTCAATGGGCTTATTCCGAATTTGGCAATCCTCCAACGCCTCCTTTGACCAGGAATAAAGCGACATCACGCTCTCGTCCTCATTTAAAAAACCATGGAAGGCATACCTGCTTTGCGTCATATCCATGATCTCCACCAGAACATGATCGCATAGGGTCTGGAAGTCCGCGTCAATCAAGCGCGCAATTTTCCATAACGCCTCCAATCGCCTTTGCAGGCGAGCTTGTTCCTCCGCTGCCCGCTTGCGGCTTTCTATTTCCTTTCTCAATTGCTCATTTGCTATCATCAGTTCGGCAGTGCGCTCCTCTACGCGTTTTTCCATCTCTCCGTAGGCCCTTTGAAGCGCCTCCTCAGCGCACCTGCGCTCATCTATTTCTCGTTGGAGTTCTTTGTTGGTTCTAGCAAGTTCGACAGTGTTCTCTTCCAGACGCTTAATCATCGGGTTGCTAATCCGAAGGAACAAAAACACCCCGGCTAAAACAACTAAGATAGCGAAGCCCCCCGCTATCAGGCCAGCTCTCACGAAGGGCGCACGTATCTCAGCCAGGTCGATCTTGGCCACAATGCCAAAGTTCAACTCCCCCACCGGCTCATGCGCCGCAAGAACTACCTTCCCCCGATAGTCAAGCCCGACAACTGTACCCGACAGTCCCGACAGAGCCCGCCGCATCGGTTCGGCAATCTCCGAGTCGAAGGGGACGGGCTTTGGGTTCTCGAGGTCGTAATGACGATGACTGAGCAAGAAAACAATATCCTCCCCTTCCCGTCTGGCCAGGGTGAATTCTCCCGTCCTACCAAACCCTTTATAGTGCTTATGCGCATCGATGATCTGGCTTAAGGTAGCCTCTTCCGGCCCTTCTGGATAATCTCTGCTATGAATGGCATCAAACCGAGTCACTGCTTCTATCAGACGCGCTTGACTCTGGGCGGTCTCCACCAGTCGCGCCTGTTCTTCCTCAAACGCCGTGCGGTATAGCATGGAGATTGTGATCGCGGCGACAATTAGAGAGGCCGTAGCCATTATTAGAATCAGTGAGAGAACTCTCTTACGCTCCGGCATGGGTTCTCTCCTTGTGTATGGGAGTCTGCTGTCTATAAAGCTAATTTACTATATTACTACCGCTTTTGTACGACGTTTTGAATTAGCCGACCGGGAATCAGGGTTTGGACAAATAAAGCTCTCATGACTGTGATGACAAGGCGAATACTGCTATGTACTGAGCCAAGGAGCAACGTAGATTCTAAACCATTCCGCTATTCGTGGTTTCCTCTATTTCTGGAACCACAAGCAATCATTCAAGGTGTTCACTTCAGAGGCCAAACTAGCTAACAGGATTGCTGGAGTTTCTAGTTCTAACTGTATTCGTCAGTTTTCCCAGGC
>JABAOF010003691.1_pt3 | contig 17253 bp, 17 predicted proteins | sample 7062171 | NCBI WGS metagenome assembly JABAOF01 (sample SAMN14538628, study PRJNA623070) | marine sediment metagenome | biome: marine biome [ENVO:00000428]; feature: marine pelagic biome [ENVO:01000023]; material: deep marine sediment [ENVO:00002113] | place: India: Gulf of Khambhat ...
GGGAGAGCACTTATTCTTCGGATTCCACCTCGGTCTGAATCCAATCAAAGAACTGGTTCATGGCAATTCGGTATGGATTCTCGATATCTTCAATAGCGATTCCTAATTCAAAGCCTTGATCGTCACAGGGTTTGACATGGATTACTCTTCCTTCGAAAGTGACTAACTTGTCTCTGAGGGCGATCGTGATATCGAGTCTCTCTCCGGCGTTGACCGGAAAACTGCTTTTCAATCTTATCCCGACCAGGCTGACGTCCATAGACTTGGAAGGTTTCTGCTCGCATTTCCTACCCTTCTTGTCATAGCGGGTGACCATGGCCGGATAACTCATCCTTAGCCTAACGGAGTTTCTCCTGTTCTGTGATTGGACTTCATCAATCAACGTTCTTCTCCCCCCTTTGTCTTTCATTCAGACCAAAAACAAGAGCCTGCTCCTCATACGTGCACAAAAAACAGGCTTTCCGATCAACTTCAACGTCCGCTCCGCTCAGCCTATTTCAGTATCCCGTGGGATCATCATGACAATTGCAAACTAGCATCCTCGTGCTGTGCGAGTCAAGTCTTTCTGCGTGGCCAGAGTCCTCACCCCATTTCTCACATGGACAAAACCGATTTCTACCCTTGCCTCGCCCTTTTTCCATTCCAGATTTTTTGATTCGGATTTGATTTACCACTTGAGAAATTCTTTTCAACTTTCTTAAAATTTAGGCAAATAAAGGGTACCTATCACACTGTGACTCAGCAGAAGGTTTATTCAAACAGTCAGATACCCAGGAGGGAACATATGGAAATCTTTAGCCTAGTTTTGTCTATTGTTTCACTGGCCGGCGCCATCTTTGTTTACTACAAGGCAGGGGGGGTAGCCGATGTCAAAGAGCGAATCCATCACATTGCCTCTTCGGAGGAACTGAAGAAATCCGTCGAATCTCTGAAAGGAGCCGTCGAGACCTTGCGGGAGAAAACAAACGAGGGCATGGCGAAGCTCAAGGCATTATCAAACAATGAGACAGCAGGAGAAAAGGACACTCTCGAAAGCAAACTGTCGAAAGGGTCCGAGGAGCTGAAAAATCGAATGCGAACAGGTGGGAAAAGCCTGCAGAAAGCCTTTCGTAATTCTCTCGCGTGGACTCAGAAGCAGACCAAATCTCTGGCCGAGCTAAAATCAGGACATTCAAAGCAGTCAGTGGAGGCTGAGCCTAGATCGAATCCGCAGGTTGGCGAAGGAATAATCGCTCGAGGCGAAGGGGACATTGAACGGAGGAAGCACAAGAGAGTTCCAGTCGATTTCACGGTAACGTATAGCGTCTGGGGGACAACCGTTACAGGCAGGGCGTTGAATGCGTGTAACAAAGGAATGATGGTTGAATCGTCTCTTGATTTTGCAGTGGCACGGCAGATCTTCGACATCCTTGGCAACAACGGAAATAATCGCCTGCAAGTAGAATTCACATACAAGAAAACCTACCGAACTGAAGCAGAAATAAGGCACTTCCGTTTGGCTCCAAACGGGCCGTCAAACTACCGATCCGAGGTGGGGTTTTTCATACCAAGGATGCGCTAGGATAACCTAGAGGCGTAAGAGTCACTGGCCGGTAGGATTTGTCATGACCCCGGCAAATACCGTCCTTCGCGCCCATCGGCCGGCGATCGTGTGACCTAAAATTGTTAAATCGACAGAGCGGTTGAGGGTAGAAGACCCCCTGCCCGGAGGATATTTCACTCCCGCCTGCTAGACCTCGGCCATTAACGTATCGAACTCTTCTACCGTTACAGCAGGCGACGTGGTGAACGAGATGCCTGTGAGTTTACCGAGGGCAACGGACGCTTTGATTGCCTGTTCTGTGCCTGGGAACATGACGATGCTAACGATATCCACTTCTCCTAGCAGTTGATATGTTGCGTGAACTTCACCGCCAAACTTCTTAACAAGGTTCACGCATTCCTCGGTACGTTCTGGGCGAATTCCCCGCAGCCCCTCCATGGAATACTTACCAAACATGACAAATGTAGCCATGGCGCTCCCTCCCTTTACAGATCGTGTAGCTTTGAATTGTCAATCCAATCTTCTCGATTCGGCGCCCTCTTGCCTCGAAGGATGGGCGAGATCAAAAAGAGCAGCCTTTCGATGAGCCTGCCAGGCCCATCGATTCACGGTATGGATACCTCCTCACAAAACTCGTGCCCATGAGCATGCTTTTGGCCAATTTGGAAATAGTATGTGGGTTGAGAGTCTTGACAATCTTTTCTAAGGAAGCATGCCCACGCAAATAGTGCCCATTACTCAGAGGCCAGCGACACGGCAGTGCCTCGCCGGGGCACTTCGGAAATTATGCAATTTCGGTGAGCCCCTCTCATGGCCGACTCCACCGCACCTTGTCTTTTTCACTCGAGATATGTGTCTACAGGGAAGGGGCTGCTATGAGAAGGAAATCTGAAAACTCAACCGTGAGTGTGAGATCAGAAGACGTGATTCGTTCCCTTAGGGTATGGTATCCTGCAACTATTCGCGTTCAGGTACGATAGCGAGCGACGTCCGTGCGCCCCTCTTGGTACTCATTCTATCCTGTAACCATTCCCTGTCAAGAAAAATGTGGGCAGCAAAACCGATAGGTCCCGATTCACCCCATAGATGTTTTCCTATTGATAGAACGAACGCTCCCTTCGCAATCAGGTCTACTCGTTACACATAACTTTACGGGCTTTTTTGACTAACTCTTCTGTCAGTTCATTGATCCCATGCTCTGTTGAGGCATGTTCGGCAACCTTTTTGAGGAGTTCCTCCTCAGTCTCGGCACGGGCTACCCATTTGCAATCCATTCCCATTTCACTACAAAATATTAACTTTCCCATCTCGCACCCCTCATTCTTAAGACGAAAAGACGTGTCCTCAAGATCCCCTCCGAACTAACCCCTCTCGTCACACCACCTGAATACGACAGATAAAGACTCCCTTTTTGAAATTTATCATTTAATTAGAATCGCTCTCCAGTCTGCCCTTCCGAATCTTCCTGTCGAACTGAGTTTTTCGAATTCCCAATCCCTTTGGCCTCCTTTCCTGTATGATATCGAGCTTCAAACCATGCAAGAAAGCCTGCCCTTTCGGCAGGCTTGGAATTTCCAGCTTCCCTCACCTTTGAACCTGCAAGCCCCCCATCCAATAGGCCTGACAATCTTTCGCACCTAACCCCTACTGGGCCGACAAGAGCTTTTCGCGGTCCTGAGTCAATGCCTCAAGGGTCACAGACCATGGCTGGGGATCTGAGTTCAGAGAAGACACCTCTCCAATTTCCGGATCGTTTCCTCCTTGTTGACCATCCATCCCACGAAGGCCAAACGGGTCTCTTCAACATCAGCCCAGTCGGTCCACTCGCTCTTACCACCAACGAAGTTTACCAGGACGGTCCGATCTCGAAAGCGTACCAGTCCTTTCATCCGAAACAATTCCCATGGCAACTCCTCAATGAATCGCCTAAAGCAGACTTCATCCAATCTTTCGGTGTGTCGAAAGGAGAATGCGACGTAACCCAGTTCTTTCTCCCCACCCTTGTGGTCGTCGTGTAGATCCGATCCCTTAACACGGGACCGAGGTGCCTCCTGCTCATCGTTCCAGGCGGACCGGAGATCTGCTCCGAAAAACTGGCCGAGATCTGATCCGGAATCTTTGCGCTGACTATGGGCCCACAGGGTTTCGGGATCGACCCGGCAATGAGTCGTCGGAACGACCTGGGCGTAAGGAATTGCCTGGTGGATTTCACTCAAAAGACGTGGGATCTCCCCCTTGGCCAGGGTGTCTATCTTATTGAGGAGGATCAAAGCTGCCTCCTGGAGCTGGCTCAAAAAGAACGAGCCGAAGTAGTCCCGTTGCTCCCAACATTCAGCCTCCAAGACGGTGATCACTCTATCTATTGTCATCATGTCGCCCAATTCACTGCCCCTAATTGCCTCGATAATTGCGACTGGGTCAGCAACGCCCGTTGGTTCAATGAGGATCTGTCTGGGTTGGAACTCCTCCAGGATTCTCTCGAGGGTCATCTTGAGATCAACTTTAAGCGTACAGCAGACACAGCCACTGGTGAGCTCTACCACATCCGAGCGCGCCCCTTTCAAAAGCAGTCCATCGATTCCTACGTCGCCAAATTCATTGACAATAACCACCGTGCCTGACAGGTCAGTCTCCCAGGAGAGTATCCTCTTTAGAAGTGTGGTTTTTCCGGCACCCAAGAACCCGGTCACGACGATGACCTTGGCCTTCCCGTTTTTCCCAGAAGCGGATAACGTGCCCATACGCTCTCTCTCATCGGAAAAAGCTGGGTGGTCTTTTCCTTACCCCTCCAGAACGGGTTCTCGGCCCCGCTTTTTTGAGGACGTGCTCGGTTTACCCTGGTGTGGCATCGTGACGCTGAGTATCTGAGATCCCCACATTTAGTAGGTCTAAAAATTTTTGCTACTATATCTTGACAAGTGGGAAACTTGTGGTATTCTGATATAAAAAGATGCCACCTTCCTCGGGATTTCCCTCTGGCAGGTGGCAGCTTCCCAACTTAATCTATTTATCTGTAAAAGAACCAGGATTCCCCGGGGCTGATTCGGGTTGCCCTCCCGTGCCTAATCTAGGCATAGCCCGATGAGGCCCCACACAATAGGAAAGCCGGTACCATCATAGCAGAAGAAAAATCTGTGTCAAGGGTTTTTTTAATCCTCTCGATGTGACCTCCAGTTTTTCCCCACCCTCCGACGTGACCTTCACGCCTCTTTTGTGATTCCAGGAATCGACCGAGTCTGCAAAACCCCACATTTGCCTTGACTTCCCAAGAGGATCTGCTTAAATGGATCAAGGATTGCTGACGAAGGAAGCCTCTCACGAGCTAGTTGACGTCATCTTCGCAGGGGTCAATTATGGCCGAGTATATGAAAATACTCACTATAGTCATTTGGGGACTCGTGCCCCTCATCCTCCTATTGATTCTCTGTTTTACCCTTTTTCGAATCCCTGACAAAATGGCCGAACCCAAGGTTAGAGCCTCTGCACGGGCGGGCAAATTCGCCGGCCTCATCGTTCTCATCTTGTTCATCATCAGTCAGAAAAACAGGGACTTCAATTTCTCATTTAGAATCCCTTCATACGAATTCGATCTCTGGCCGACCCTTGCCGGGGCTTTGGCAGGCTTCATTGTCTATGGTGTTTTTAGTTTTATCAAGCCTGCCCGGGCCATGGGAATACTCGTTCTCGCCATCGTAAGCTCGACGTCCATTGTCTTATACAGCTATTTCTTCATCAGTGGCCTCAGTAAGACAGTGATGTACGGTACCCTAGGCATCCTCCTTGGTGTCCTCTTCTACGAGGTGGTCTTGCCAATCTTTGTACGGGAAGGGCCGGATGAATCTAGCGAAGGCGGCCTTGGACGGTGACGAGCAGTTTCCAACCCGGAAACTTTAGAATACATTCTCCCTGCCCGTGTCAAATAATTCGTGGTCACAGAAGGAGGAGTTTCTCAACGACAGCACTACGATCGCCTTTGGGTCCAGAGGGAAACAAGGATCCCAGAAAAGGGATAGTGGAATCCGACGTGTCTCCCGAAGGGACGGGCAATGGTTCGAGAGTGAAAGGCTAGGTTCTTATGAAATCAAAACGGAAATTCATGGCGGCCGCCGTTCAGTGTTTTCCGGTTTTTCTGAATATTTCCAAAACGATTGACAAGATTGAGTCGATTGTGAAGGAGGCTGCCAAAAAGGGGGCTGAACTGATTGGGTTCCCAGAGGCGATAATACCGACCTATCCGTATTGGGTTTGGCTCGAAAGTCCTCTCACGTGGCGTGAAAAATACACCAAGAAGCTCTTTGAGAATTCCCTTGAGATTGATGGTCCTCACACCAAGAGACTGTGCCAGATCGCTAAAGGGAACAGGTCCTATCTGGTCATTGGCATTAATGAGAGAGTGAGAGGCACCATCTATAATTCACAGGTATTCATATCTGAAAAAGGGGCTGTCGACGGCATTCATCGGAAACTCGTCCCGACCTTTGCCGAGCGGAGTGTTTGGGGTCGTGGTGATGGGAGCACTTTGAACACCTACAAGACAAGATTCGGCATCGTCGGCGGATTGATCTGCGCTGAACACAACATGCCCCTGGCGAGATATGCCCTGCTGTCTCAGTATGAGGAGATCCACGTCGCCTCTTACCCTGGCTTTCCCATCAAGGGCGCTGTCCTACCTTATCAAGCCGACATTGCTGTTCGGAACCACGCCATCGAAGGGCAGGTATTTGTGATCAATTCGACTTCCACCATCTCTAAGGAGATGATCAATCAGCTATGTGACACAGATGACAAAAGATCTCTCCTAGAGAAGGTCGGGGGTGGATTCTCCAGTATCATTAATCCCCTGGGCTTTTACATTGCTGGTCCGTTAAAAGATAAGGAGGGAATCATATACGCCGAAATTGATACGAGTGAGATCCTCTCTGCCAAACGCACGATCGATGCAATTGGCCACTATTCCAGACCAGACGTATTATCGTTGCGTCTGAACAAATCACATCAAGAGAATCTGGACGTGGAATGACCCCGGCGCCAATCCTGTTGATAATCCAATAACTCACGCCACCGCCGACTACGGATCAGTATCCCTCGATCTGCATGGCTTGAGTCCTTTTTTGGGTCCGTAGGAGGGGCAAAAGCCCGTTTGGTGCCACGGCCCTTGTGGGTGTCGCAAAAGCCAGGGTTCACGCTGCCTCCCATTCCTCGTCAATTATTTTCGATGCTCGCTGGGATACCTCCGGTTCTGTTGAACATGGACACGGATGGACTCTCAGCCAGTCCTCTGTTGACATCTATGAGGGTTCCCATATATAAGGGAATTCAGTCTCGTGTGAAAAGGACGGACTGTTCTTTACATGGTTTCTTTCCAAGCATGGTCAGAGAGAAGCTCTTTCTGCAATCGGACCGTTTCTGACCGAACCCGATTAACCGAATAATCTCATAGATATAAACAAGGGGTTTTTCATGATTTTTTCAGATCTGAGGGAATACATTGACGCGCTGGAGAAAGAGAGGGAACTGGTTCGAATCGAAAAAGAGGTCGATTGGAATTTAGAACTCGGGGCTGTCATCAGACGTTCCTACGACCTCAGGGTTGCAGCGCCGCTTTTCGAGAACATCAAAGGGTATCCACCGGGCTATCGGATTCTCGGCGCCCCCATTGGATTAAGCCACAAATCGGGTCGATCTCTGGCCAGGTTAGCCATGTCCTTGGGGTTTTCTCCTGATGCCACCTTTGAAGAAATCGTGGAGGGGTACATCTCAAGAAAGAAAGAACGCATAAAGCCTCTGGTCGTTGATAACGGTCCCTGTAAGGAGAACATTCAAGTGGGAAACAAGGTCAACCTCCTCTCTTTGCCGGTCCCCATGATCCATGAAGGGGATGGTGGGCGCTACATTGGCACATGGCACCTTGTCGCGACAAAAGACCCCGACACGAACTGGGTGAATTGGGGCATGTATCGTTTAATGATACTCGATGAGAAAACAATGGGCTGCCTATTGCGCCCTGATCAGCACATCGGGTTTCACTACTACCAGAAATATGAGGCCAGAGAAAAGCCGATGGAGTTTGCGGTGGCCATTGGAACCGAACCCGTCAGCTCTCTTGTTGGCGCCCTCAGGGTTCCGACCGGGGTTGATGAAGTTGATGTGGTCGGTGGAATCCGAGGAGAGCCCGTACCAGTGGTAAAGTGCGAGACAGTTGACCTCTGCGTGCCGGCGACGTCAGAAATCGTCATCGAGGGTATTGTGCCGCCTCACGAAAGGCGTGAAGAAGGGCCTTTTGGCGAATATACGGGTTATTTGGCACACAAATCGTCTCCCAAGCCGGTCTTCAAAGTGACTGCCCTCACCTATCGTAATGATCCAATTCAGGTGCACTCTTGCATGGGAGTTCCAGTGGATGATTCGGCCGTGGTCACTACGGTGGTCCGGGCAGCGGACATCCTAGATGATTTGCGCCAGAAGGGGTTTCCCGTAAAGATGGTCTACCTTCCCCCCGAGGCTGTTAGCCATTTGGCCATAATTTCAACCACCGTGCCTTTTGCCAATTTCGCCAAGCATCTGGCTTTTTCCATATGGGGTTCGACTGCCGGTAGAACCACCTGGTATTTGATCGTTGTGGACGACGATATCGATCCGACGAATATGAACGAGGTCATATGGGCTTTGACAACCCGCTGTCATCCTGAAAGAGGAATCTTTTCCACCGGGACGTCCTGGTCGATTCCACTTTTGCCGTTTCTCTCCCCTTATGAGAGAGAACACTACCTTGGTTCTCAAGTTCTTTTTGATTGCACATGGCCTAAGGACTGGCCGGCTGACGCGATTCCCAAGAAAGCCTCGTTTGATGTGGTTTGGCCCGAACACATACAACAGAGAGTTTTGAAAAACTGGTTGAAATATGGATACAAAGAGTCGGATCGTTAAGATCGCATCCCTTCGCTCAGGGTCCTTCCGAATGAGGCCTCCAATTGACCATCACCTAAGGGTCGAAAGAGTTATGTCACTTAGGTTTGATGGTTTTTCCCGGGGTTTCTCCAGAGTTTCTAATTGAATCCTCTGGAGCCTGTCGATTTACACATTCTTAATCACGGGGGAGGGGGCGGTATGGAGATAGAAGGAGGCCGAGGAGAATCTCAGAATTGATTTTTGCGGCCGAGAACCTCTTTCATTCTCCGTAGCCTGTTGGTGTTTGGGATGGGGATACAAGACTATTAGAAGGGAAATTCCAAAGAGGAATATCCATCAGAATGACATGGAACCCACCAGATCATTGAATTCCCGCGAGTGAGCGAGAACGCGGTCATTGTAACCTATTATGCCTATTCCCATTCGGTAGGTAATGTTTGCCCCCATGTATCTGTATATGACAACCCTTTTCGTGGTCATTTTTCTCCCTGCCTTGAAACCATATGCAGAGGAGAAGGCGTAATAATCCATCTCCGTGGTGAATTTATGTAGCCTTCCTGCAGAGTTCCGTGGTTCCCACCTTTTCGAGAATTTCATAACAGCGGGACTGGCACCATTGACGCCCCAACTGGCTAAGAGTTTTTCAGGCGTCACGTTTTCATAAAAGTCATTTTTTCTCTTTCCTGAGAGCCTCCCCTTGTAGTATCGTGGCTTTTCGAAACGTATGATAGTGTTATCTGGATGTATCAGCCTTTCTCCCCTCTTCACCCATGGCTTTTTCAGAGAACTCATGTGGCGGGATGTTCCATGGATACATCCAGGCAGGAGATACAAAATGCATGCGAGGCTAATCAAGAAAACCACGGGGTGTTTCGATCTCTTTATCAACTCTCCCTCCTTTACATCGTTCAGTATGGTGATATTGCACATCCCGTGCCATGCCCGTATGGTGGTGGACAAGAAAGCATAAGAAACTGGAAAGAGGAGGACTCATCCCATTCCCCGGGAAATCTGCTTTACCCTTTCAAGAATTCGTACCAGATGCCGAATATGAAGTCAGACATATGGATAGAAATGGGGAGGACAATATGGATACTTTTCAAGATCGCATTCTCAGGGCTGCAAAGCTGGATGCCGACCTTTACGACGAGGTTGAGGCTGATCGAGACGCAATGGGTCAGGCTGTCGGTGTAGTCGTTCTCTCTAGCATAGCTGCTGGGATCGGGACCATAACCAGGGGAGGCTTTGGTGGGATCTTGTTTGGGACGATATTTGCCATCTTTGGCTGGTATGTGTGGGCGTATGTTACTCACCTCATTGGAACGAAATATCTTCAAGAAGGGGAGAGAAGACCGGATTTTATGACATTGTTGCGTATTATAGGCTTTTCGAGTTCTCCTGGCTTGATTCGAGTACTCGGAGTTATTCCGGGGCTCACGTGGATCGTGTTTTTAATTGCGTCCATTTGGATGCTGATAGCGATGGCTATCGCAGTGAAACAAGCCTTTGGGCATGAAAACACTTCCCGAGCTTTTGGCGTCTGTCTGGCCGGATGGATTATTCAATCGGTGATCCTTCTGTTGTTGTTCTCTATTCTCGGTCCAAGAACCAGTTAGCCCTTTCCCCATAGGATGTCCTTTCTGAGAAATGGTGAATATGGAAACGTGATCTCAAGCGGTAAACCCTGTTGATTCGAATTGAGTAGTCCCCAGGTATGACCGTGACGTACGGGCGAAATAGGTATGGTTTCAAGGCATCGAGGCCTGACTACCCGACTACTCTGGTTACTGAAATGCAGAAAACAAAACCCCATTCGGATTATCCTCCGGAAGAGGGCAGGTATATCAGAGGGAACGATTCTTCTCCAGTCGCTGTTGCCATTGTTTTGAACTGTGACGCCGACAAGATTCCTCCGGAGCTTGAAAAACTTGTACGGGCCGGAATAGAGAGCGGCGCGGCGCTTTCCGGAACAGTCCAAACCGAGAATATTGGTTTCGAGAAGATAGTCTGCAATATCGTTGCAAATCCAAATATTCGATATCTGATTGTGGGCGGTCCAGAATCTGAGGGGCATCTCACTGGAGAGGCATTGAAGGCTCTGATTCTCAAGGGGGTTGATGAGAAGAAGCGTATCGTTGGCACCGATGCCCCCCACCCTTTTCTGTTCAATTTGCCGGTAAAGTTAATTGACCGTTTTCGCAAACAGGTCTCGCTGATCGACCTGCAATTTGAGGGCGACCCAGACATATTCAGGAAAGCTGTCTGGTCCTGTTATCAAGAGAGCCCAGTCCAGTTTCGTGGTTACTCTCTGTACGATGTCGGCCCCTATCCGGAACCGCCCTTGAGTGGCAAAATAACATGGCGAGTGACTCAGCCCTGGACGGAGGGTCTGGACGAAAAGGAAGCTGAGGCCGTGAGAAAGGCAAAGGAACTCATGGAACGGTTGAAGGCAAAGGCCAGAGGCGAACCCCGATAGGCAATCTTGGTCGACCCGGGGCAGTCAAGACTTTGTCCCTTTGTGAATTTGTGAAAAATACGGAAATTCTGAGAAAACGATTGATCTTCAGACACGCCTGCCTCATATTCCCTGTATTTCCTGCTGATCTCCGCAAGGCATGATTTGACTTTTTCCCTTCCACAACCAACAATGAACCCAAAATCGAAGGCGGAGGTGATCAGCGAAAAAGAACCTCTAAGATTCTTCCTGTGATACGTCGAATGCTTGCCCGGAAAGTCAGCACTTTACGCACCTCCACAACTAGTTCCAAACTCTCTACTTCTTCGAAAGGCTCGCCGGAGAAAGACAGTAGCGGATAACACAATATTGACCGTCCAGTAAGGGCGATTAGGAAGGGTGAGAAAACCCTGACTGCACCAAAAAGGAGGTTTACCATGTCAAAGGTACTCCGGTGTAGAGATGTCGGTATGGACTGTGACTTTGTGACTCGTGCAGAAACGGAAGAAGAGATTTTGAGCAAAGTTGCTGAACACGCTGAAGCAACCCACGACATGAAAGAAATTACGGAAGACGTCCTTGCGAAGGTGCGTGCAGCCATTCGCGAGGAATAACGTCCCCAGACCATCGAGATGGTCAGAATTGACAGGTAGCGGGTGGACCGTAACCTGCCATCGGTGAACTGTCGCACCTAATACGGGTTTTGACGACATCACCTAGCCTCATCAAAGCCGGCTTTTGTAGTGCCGCCAGCCGCTGAAGGGGTGAACCACAATTGAGAAAGTCCCAGACAAAGATCCCCGGGCATTGAGAAAGGAGACAATAAAATGGCAACCTATATTCTACTTGTCCGTTACACGCAAAAGGGCATCGAGAAAATCAAGGAGAGTCCAGCTCGCCTCGATGATGCGAAGAAAGCCTTTGAGGCCATGGGCGCCAAGCTAAAAGATTTTTACCTGGTGTCGGGGCGATACGACATCGTTGTTGTTGCCCAAGCGCCGGACGACACGACCGTAGCTAAACTCGCTCTCTCGGTCGGCTCGGTTGGCGCCGTCCGCACGGAGACCCTTCGCGCTTTCACGGAGGATGAATATCGGGAGATCATCGCGGCCCTGCCTTGATCTGGCCATTTAGGATACGATCCGGCCAAAAGCGCATCATCGCCACACTTCCAATTCTGACCGATAAGGGTTAGGCCCATAGTGGTCTCCCTTTTCTTTTTTCTTTTGCGAAGCAGTTTCACCGGTGTCTTAGCCAATCTGTTTGCCCTCGAATCCGCCGGAAGGCGGTTGATTTGACTTGTAAATCTGCTAATATGGGCTAGGTCCCTTGCGACGCTTCAAGGGAGAAATAGGGTTTACTCAAATTGTCATCCGAACGGGACCGATGACGATGACCTTGGAAAACCCTTGCCCACGAGGTAATTCGGTAGAGGGCTGTCTCAAAGATGAAATGCCCAAAATGCCAATTCCAGAACAGGGACGGAGCAAATTTCTGCCTTCAATGTGGAGGAGAACTCGGGCGTCAATGTCCTCGGTGCAGCAAGACCCTGCCGTCCGGGGCCTTATTCTGTGATGAATGTGGCCATGACCTTCGAGCACCACGGGAACCCACACCAATCGACTATTCCCGGCCTCAATCCTACACTCCCAAGTTCTTGGCCGACAAGATTCTGACTACTCGGAGCTCCATTGAGGGGGAGCGAAAGGTTGTGACCGTGCTATTCGCGGACGCGGCCAACTATACCGCTATCTCGGAAAGGCTTGACCCCGAGGAAGTCCACCAACTCATGGACGGCTGTTTCAAAATCCTGATTGACGAGATCCACAGACATGAAGGGTCCATCAATCAGTTCACTGGCGATGGGGTGATGGCTCTTTTTGGGGCTCCACTTGCCCATGAGGACCATGCCCAGCGAGCCTGCCATGCGGCATTATCGATTCAAAAAGCCATGGCAGGGTACGGTGATAAGACGAAGACGGATTATGGCGTAGATTTCAAGTTGCGCATCGGACTCAACTCTGGTCCTGTGATTGTCGGTTCCATCGGGGACGATCTTAGGATGGACTACACGGCCGTTGGAGATACGACGAATCTGGCGGCCCGGATGGAGAGCCTGGCAGAACCGGCCAGCATCCTTGTATCGGAGAGCACCCACAAGTTGACGAGAGATTTCTTCGAATTTGAACCCCTGAGGAAGCTCCGGGTTAAGGGAAAGGCGGCGACCCAGGACGCCTATCGGCTCGTCAAGCCCGGTGATGTGGAAACCCGGATAGGGGCTTCTGTGGCCAAAGGCCTTACCAGATTCGTCGGTCGAGACAAAGAGATGGCGTGCCTCATGGAGGCCTTTGAAAGGGCACGGTCTGGATCAGGTCAGGTTGTGGGGATTGTGGGTGAAGCTGGAGTTGGAAAATCGAGGCTCATCTTCGAGTTGAAGAATCTCCTTGCACAGGATAAGTACACCTACCTCGAGGGCCGATGTCTCCACTACGGCGGCTCTATGGCTTACTTACCCGTCTTGGATATTTTGAAATCCTACTTTCATATCGAAGAGAAAGATCGAGAATTTCAGATTGAGAAGAAGATTGAGGAGAGGATCCTTCAATTCAATGAGAATCTCCGAGGTGTCCTCCCACCATTTTATGAACTCTTGTCTCTGCCGGTTGACAATGACTCTTACCTCAAACTCGAACCCAAGCAGAAACGGGAGAAGACTTTCGAGGCCATTCGGGATTTGCTCGTTCAAGAGGCCCAAAACAAACCGATTATCCTTGTGTTCGAGGACCTCCATTGGATCGACAAGACTTCAGAGGAGTTCTTGAGCTATTTGATTGCGTGGCTTGCCCATACTCATATCCTTTTGATTCTCCTCTATCGACCGGAATACACCCATTCCTGGGGGAGCAAATCCTATTACACGAAGATCGGAGTGGATCAACTCTCCGGTGCGGCAAGTGCCGACTTGGTCCAAGCCATTCTCGAGGCAGGAGAAGTCGTGTCTGAGATAAGGGAACTCATCTTAACGAGAACTGCAGGAAACCCGCTCTTCATGGAAGAGTTGACCCACAGTCTCCTGGAGAATGGTTCAATTCAGAAGAAGAATCGTCAATACGTGCTGAGCAGGGAGGCTTCCGAGATTCAGGTTCCTGATACGATCCAGGGAATCATTGCGGCCCGAATGGACCGACTAGAGGATAGTCTCAAGAGGATCATGCAGGTGGCCTCGGTGATCGGGCGTGAGTTTGCTTTTCGCATCCTTCAAATGATCACAGGGATGAAGAAAGATCTCAAATCTTATCTTTTCAACCTCCAGGGATTGGAGTTCATTTACGAGAAGAGGCTATTCCCAGAGCTGGAGTACATTTTCAAACACGCCCTGACTCAAGAGGTCGCCTATGAAAGCCTTCTTCTAAAAAAAAGAAAGGAGATTCATGAAAAGATTGGGAGGGCCATAGAAGAGCTCTATCCGGAACGTTTGGAAGAGTTTTACGAGATTCTGGCCTATCATGCCACAGCAGCAGGTCAGAAAGAGCGCGCGATGGAATACCTCATGGGCGCTGCAAAAAGGGCTCACCGTGTGGCTGCGCACCGGGAAGAAATAACCCTTCTGAAGGATGCGTTGAAAATCGCAGAAGAAAACGAGAGGGAGGACCTCCTTTCAGATCTTCATGGGCGGCGCGGGCGGGCGTATGCGGCGATTGGCATGTGGAAAGACGCCAGGCTGGAGTTAGAAGAGGCACTTCGAAGACTGCCCTCGAAAGCAATAGAGGAACAGGGTGAAGTGATGGCTGACATTGCCGTTGCTTGCTTCTGGTTAAGGGATACATCGGGCCTCCGGGATTACTCGCATAAAGCGCTATCTATAGCCAAGAAAGTCAAACGTCTCGATCTCGAATCTGCTGCAATCAGTGGTCTTGCGGGTGCTGATAGCTTGGAGGGTCTGCTCCCTTCCAGCATGAAACGATACAAAACAGCGATCACCCAGTCTAAAAGGCATGGGACGACCCCTCCTGCCCACGCGCTCGAGTTTTATTCGTTAGAGCTATATTGGGTTGGGAAATTGGAAGAGGCAATCGAATGGAGCCGGGAAGCGGTCCACACTTTTCGTGATCGTGGAGAAACCTTCCTCTTGCTGCGGGCACTTTCTAACCTGGGTATTTCTCTCGCCTCTCGAGGACGCTACGCCGAAGCCCTCGAGATCTTCGAAGAGATCCAGCAGCTTGGTAGAGAATATGGCCTCGGTAGGCCACTCGCCCGCTCCATGGTCATGCTTGGAGGAGTGCATCTTGAACTCTACGACTTCTCCAGGGCCCAGACGATTACCGAAGAAGCAAGAAGGATAGCCACCTCCTTCAATTTTCCACCGCCCATTATCAGCGCGGACATTGATCTTCTTTTCAATTTTGCAAGAACAGGGAAGCCTGACAGAGCAGTACGAATGGCAAATGAAGTCGCGAAGGCCGTCGAACAAACATCGGATTGGCATGGATGGCTTTGGAAGATGCGCTTGACGCAAGCCCACGCAGAGATAGAACTAGCCCTTGGAAATGGACAGAAGGCCATTCAGTTTGCTGAACAATCACTTCGCCAAAGCCAAATGACTGGAAGGCTGAAGTATCATGCTGCTGCTCTTGAGACGCGTGGAAAAGCCCGTATCCTGACGGGCAAAAAGAAAAGCGAAGGAATTGGAGACCTTCGCAAGGCGATCAGGCTCACTCGTTCTGTTCAGGACCCTTTAATGTTCATTCGCCCCGCCTATGCGCTTCTTTGCATCGAAAAAAACGAGGCCCTTTTGGCCGAAGCCAACCGAGTGGTGATGCAGATCAAGGAATCACTTGCTCGGACGCCTTTGTATCGGCCATTCAAACAATCAGAGTTGGTGCGAAAGCTTTCGCAACTCGGTGAAAGTTAGGGATTCTTCAGGGGTGAAGGCAAGTTGGGACGAATTCCACCACCACCAGATTCCCTCTTGTTTCATGGCCCGTTACGGTATGGGATAGCTGCATTACAGCATCACGGATATGGTACGATTCGAATGGATGACAAACCATTCCAATCCCGCCGTATTCTCCACGAACCCAGGCAGAAGCAGAGGCAGAAGGCCTCGGTCTCGACCTACTCCCATTCCCTGTCGAAACCATCACCTTTTTTCTTTACGCACCCTTAAAGTTTCTTCGCCTTCCAGTCGATAGAGGGATAAAGAGAATGATTCGGGAGGACCCCATGACACTGAAGAGAGCTGTTCTGTATCTTATTTTGGTTCTGATTATTCCATTTCTTTCTGGGTGCTGGTATGCAGCAGCGGCGGGTGCCGGGGCTGCGGCGGGTTACATGATGAGAGATGGGGGCTACAAGGTTCAAAAACCGATTGAAAAAGAACCTGACCGATAAAAAGTCGATCCACATAACCACAATACGAATGCCGGCGACACCACGAGAGCCAGCGGACGGTTCCGGAGGGTCGAGGCCCTCGGGCCCAAAGCCAACCCTTCTCACCCACTCAGGGATTCGATCGACTTTGTTTTCTTGAATCACAAAAAAGGAAGAAATCGGGCAGTAAGAACATGTGAATCCCTGAATTTGATATCACTGACCTTCTATTCTCGGCCCATCCAGGGAGCGGTTACATAGGAAGCGTTTCCATAACTCTGAATCTCTATGGGAAAGCCTGTGGAATTTTATCCCTGCGAGCAGATCGCCCCCTGACAAGGATCTTGAGTACACAACCGTGCCACACAATCTCACAATTCCATTTTCCACATGGAGGGCGATGCTAACGATCTCTCCGATAGACAAAGCGGTCCGTGTTTTGAGCTGAATCCCTCCTTGACTGACGTTTTGGATTGTTGCAACAAGGTCGTCATGGATGAAAGTCTTTCGAAAACTGATTCGCGTCGTCTCCCGGGGATCCCTCATCGGATCAGAAAGGCAGACTTCGCAGGTCGATGAGGTCCAATGAACGACGCTGCCACAACTCAGACAACGAATAACGCCATTATCTTTTCCAACCTCACCTTCCAATTCATGCTGTACGAGCTCCTTTGAGATCGACCTGTTGATGTCGAGCCTCTTGGTCGCCAGATGGACAAAAGTCTCAACATCGAAATGGTTCTGAAATACGGCCGCCCCCATGCTGAGGGTCATCCCTGTCGGAGCGATGTCTTTGAACCTTGCCTTGATCATGTTCCAAATGGGCAAAGCGGTTTTCCCGCCGGCCTCGGGAAGCATCACGGCAAACTCGTCTGCACCGATCCTGAAAACACAATCGACATATCCTTCTGCGGACAATTGAAGTAATTCTGCGACCGTCCTCAGTAAGTCGTTTCCACATAAGCGACCGTACCTA
>JABAOF010006213.1_pt1 | contig 17251 bp, 15 predicted proteins | sample 7062171 | NCBI WGS metagenome assembly JABAOF01 (sample SAMN14538628, study PRJNA623070) | marine sediment metagenome | biome: marine biome [ENVO:00000428]; feature: marine pelagic biome [ENVO:01000023]; material: deep marine sediment [ENVO:00002113] | place: India: Gulf of Khambhat ...
AACGAAAAAGCCATAAACATGTTGATTGACATTGCCAAAAACGACAAAGACCTGGAAATAAGAGAAAAAGCCATCTTCTGGCTCGGCCAGAATATGAATGAAAAAGCTCTCAACGCTCTTCTCGATATATACAAGAAAACTACAGTTACCAGGACGAAGGAAAAAATTATTTTCTCTTTCTCTCAAACTAAGAGAGCAAGAAAAATATTACTCGATATCGCCAAAAACGATAAAGACGTGAATGCAAGAGAAAAAGCCATCTTCTGGTTAGGTCAGGATATGACAGATGAGATGCTCGATGTCTTTGTTGATTTATACTCCAAGACAGGCAAGATGAACATCAAGGAAAAGATCATTTTCTCCATGGCTCAAAGTGAAAGCGATAAAGCGATAAAAAAATTGATCGAAATAGCCAAAAAAGAGAAAAACCACGACCTGAAGAAAAAGATCATCTTTTGGTTGGGCCAATCAGAAAACGAAGCAGCGATAAAATATCTCCAAGAGATCATCGAAAAATAAAGCCTGCCTCAAGTCATGGCGAGCGACGAATTCATAATGTCATTTCGAGCGAAGCGAAGCAATCTCATAAGAAAAATAAAGATGAGATTGCGACTTCGCCACTCGTCGCTCGCCATGACTTTTATTATAAAATGATGGAAATAAAGGAGGAGAGAAACAATGAAGAACTCAAATAGACATCGTCTGGCTGCTACACTAATCTTGTCCCTGCTTTGGATTGCTTCATCTGGCTATGGTGAAGAGGCAACCAAAACTCTGAAGGGAGAAGTTTATTACCTGGAGAAGCCGGACCTTTCTTTGTCCAAGAGGTTCGAATGGGCCCAGAAGGAATTTGAGTCTTTAAGAAAAGGAGAATATTACCTGGCCGGCTATTCTTTTGAGAGCAGGAAGGAAGTCAACATCCATGGCCATTGCACTAAGTTAACCGATTCGTATCGAGTCAAACTCAGAGAAGGTGAAATTGTTATAAGCAGAAAAGGAGAAACTGGAAAGCACTTCAGCACTGATGAAGGAACAGAGCAAGTCGGTATCCTCTTTCTCCATAAGGTTTCAAAAAAGACCCCGCTGATAATTGATGCTGATGTAATTGATTTCGACAACACCTATGAATTCAAGGAGACACCTCTCTTCTGGTTAGGAAGTGTAAACACGGATGAGAGCGTGTCTTATCTGGAAGACCTGATCAAAGGCGGAAATCATGACCTTCAGCAAAAAGTAGTCTTCGTATGTAGTCTGCACAATAGTCCAAAAGTCTATGATTTCCTCAAGGGTGTGGCCCTGGGAAATTACAGTCACAAGGCCAGGAAAAACGCTATTTTCTGGTTGGGATCTCTTAAAGATAAAAAGAGTATTGATTATTTAAAAGACATCTCTAAAAGAGTAGAAATCACGAAGCTAAGAAAGCAAGTTGTCTTTGCCTTCCAGATGAGCGATGAGAAAGAAGCTATCGAAGAGCTCATAAGAATAGCTAAGACAGATATGAACCGGGAAGTGAGGAAAAACGCCATTTTCTGGTTGGGGCAGAAGGCATCTAAAGAATGCGTCAAAGCCCTTAAAGAAGTCCTAGAAGAGTCAGAGGATGTGGAGCTGAAAAACAACGCTGTATTTGCCATAAGCCAGCTCCCCGATGATAGGGCTGTTCCGATGCTTATCGACATTGCCAAAACCAATAAAAGCCCATCGGTCAGGAAAAAAGCCATTTTCTGGTTGGGGCAGACTGGAGATAAGAAGGCACTCAAGTTCTTCGAAGAAATACTGTTGAAGAAATAAAATATAGGCAACATAATAAAGGGGACGGTTCAGAAAGAGCCGCCCCTATTTTTTTAACTATTTTCCCCTTTATGTCCCTTTTTTACTATTGTTCATTATAGAACATCATCTGTATAGCTAGCGAACACTTTTTTATTGAGTATTTCTAGACTACCCTTAGTTTCCCCTGGAGAAAAAATTGGCATATTTATTGCAAAAGTCATAGGTGAAATGAGCTTAAGAAAAATGGAGGTCAAAATGAAAGCCCTAAGAAATATATCCATCGTAACCAAGATTCCCTTTATCGTGATCGCCGCGCTCCTGACTTTATTATGGTTCAACATCATGGTTTCTTCATCCCTAGTGGATATTATGAAGGCTGGAAAAAACGCGCCTCTTGAAATTATACTCAGGCGATAGGTGTTAAATTGATGATTAAAGCAACATCATGGCTCTTCCGAGACTACAAGGTGTCTATAATAGATTCCTTACCTCATCAATATAAAGTCGGCCTGCTGGCCTGACTCAATTCCTCTCCTAGGGGGCGGTTCAATAAGAATTGAATCGCCCCCTTTTTTTTCAATATGGGGTCAGACCAAGCTATCTCTTTTAATACTAAAGAGATAGAGTCAGTTTATGCCAATTTTTTGCCCTTAAAGTGCCATTTTTATGGGTAAAATCATCAGTTTAAGCGAGCAAGGGATCCATGTTTTATTTTGCTGTCTTAAAGTGATGATTTTGGCCATAAAAAGGCTGTTCTAAGACTAAAAATCACCCCAAAAAAGCACTCTATTCCTTTAATATCAATAGCTTAGCTTGGTCTGACCCCAATCTTACATTTTTACTTGTTTTTTTAAGGTTGATTCATTAAAATCATTGAAAATCGAATTGGAGATTATCCCTGTAGGGAGTTCTGAAGGGCTTCGATAATGGGACAAAAAAAGCAATGGATGAGGGGAAGCTCTAGGCTCATCGAACAGAAATATAAAAAGGCAGAAAAAATTTTACTGAAGGCCCTAAAAGCAAAAGATGACAACCCTATAGATAGACATTTTACCTATAACCTCCTCATCAAACTCTACATTCAACTGCAGGATGAAAGAAAAGATGCCCTGGAGAAGTGTATCTACTATTGTGAAGAAGACATAAAGCAGCTCCCAGAGTTTCTGGACGCCTGGAAGGAAGAACACGGTGACATGTCTCATCTAAGAATTCCAGCCATAGTTCAGCTGGCGAAAATCCACGAAAAGAATGAAGAATTTCAGAAAGCCATAGATTTATACAGCCTCGGTCTTGAACTTGGATTAGATGATGATAAAAAAGAAGGATTCCAGGGCAAGGTGAATAGATTAAAAAAGAAGTTGAATTGAATCCGGAAGAACCGAGGAAACCGTCCCCTATGCTTTCATAACGCTGGCCAAGAACGGGGGAAGAAAAGCTTTTCGTACAGTGCTAAAGCATAGCGGTCACTCATCCCAGCTATGAAATCGCCTACCCTTTTTTCCAGTGAATCGCCTTCAGGATACAGCTTCGCATAATCCTCTGGATTTTCGAGGAGATATTCATACAAATCAGTCAGTATCTTTTTAGCCTTCTCAATCTCTGGCTTGGAATTAGGGCTGAAATAGACTCTGTCATACAAGAAATCCCGAAGCTCCATAACTGCGTTCAGAATCTCCTTGCTCATCGCTATCTTTTCCAATCCTTCCTTCAAGCTGACTTCCACCACATCCTCTACCATCTTATCTATCCGGGAAGCATGCCATTGGCCAAAAATTTTAATCATTCGCCGGGGAATGTCGCTTTCTTTTATGATTTCTGCTCTTAAAGCATCGTCAATGTCATGATTGACGTAAGCGATGATATCTGAAACTCTGACTACTTGCCCTTCCAGCGTATGGGGCATCTCGTCCTTATTTTCTTCGAGGATCTCTCCCCTTCCCTTGGAATGCTTGTGAATGCCATCACGGACCTCGAAGGTCAAGTTCAATCCTTTCCCTTCATACTCGAGTTTCTCCACTACCCGCAAGCTCTGTTCGTAGTGGGTGAATCCATCTGGAAGAAGCTTGGCCAGAGTTTCCTCTCCAGCATGCCCGAAAGGAGTATGCCCCAAGTCATGACCTAAGGCAATGGCCTCTGTTAGGTCTTCATTCAACCGCAACGCCTTGGCGATAGTCCGGGCTATCTGAGAAACTTCAAGGGTATGGGTCAATCGGGTGCGGTAATGGTCCCCGAAGGGAGCTAAGAACACTTGCGTCTTATGCTTCAGCCTGCGGAAGGATTTGCAGTGGATGATGCGGTCTCTATCTCTCTGGAAGCCTGTGCGTAAAGAATGGGGCTTCTCAGGTCTTTCTCTCCCCTTGCTTTGAGAACTTAGGCAGGCTTTCTCGGCAAGAGTCTGTCTTTCTACTTCCTCAATCTTTTCCCGGATACTCATCGGTTCTTTTTCTTTCTTTTGGGGTCAGACCAAGCTATCTCTTTTAATATTAAGGAGATAGCGCTAATTTGTGCCAATTTTTTACTCTTAAAGTGCCATTTTTATAGGTAAAATCATCAGTTTAAGCGATTTGTGATCTATAAGCCTTATTTTACTATCTTAAAGCTTAAAGTGACGATTTTAACTCCAAAATAGCCACTCTAAGGACAAAAACCGCCTCAAAAAAGAACTTTATTTATTTTATATCAATTATATAGCTTGGTCTGACCCCATTGTTTCCATTGTTTTTGTTTCTAGGCCTTCTTGAAGACGTAATTCAACTGGCCGCTGGGCAGCTTATTGGCGACTGTCTTCATTTCTAAACCCAGTTTTATCTCTTCATCCGGAACATTACTGGCAATTCGGCCGAAAACCTTATAATCTCCATAGTCTAAGACAGCAATGAAGTAAGGCAGGTCATCTTCAAACCCCACCGGAGCATACTTCAACTTGCTGTAAGCCTCGAGCCTTCCCTTACCTGAAACCTCAAACCATTCTATGTTGCTGGAAAAGCATTTATAGCAATCAGCCCGGGGCGGGAAGAAAACCATGCCACAGTCTACACACCGGGTTCCCATGACCTTACCTTCCTCTAAATAATCAATAAAATCATTGACCTTGGTAAGCGAAGTATAACTCACTGTCCCGAATTTCTTAAACCGGTCATCTATCTCTTTTTTCTTGCTCATTCTCTTACCTCCCAAGAATGGTGACAGCTCCGTAAAGACCCACACCGCCGATATTGTGAACCAGCCCAATTTCTGGATCCTTGACCTGCATCTCTCCTGCCTCGCCCCTGAGTTCGAGGACAATGGTTCTGATCTGGGACCCACCTGTGGCTCCGATCGGATGACCTTTGGAGAGCAAGCCGCCATCCATGTTGACCGGGATGCTTCCCTCTTTATAAGTCTCTTTGCTTTTAATGAGGTCCTTTCCTTCTCCTGGTTTAGCAAAACCTAGGTCCTCATAGGCTATTATTTCTGATATAGTAAAGCAGTCATGAACTTCTGCTACATCAATATCTTTCTGGGTCACACCAGCCATTTTATAGGCCTGCTCAGAGGCTTGACGGGCAACGGCCAATCCTGTGAACGAATCCCGGCCAGACATGTTGACACTGGCTGAGGCAGCTCCCAGTCCTAGAATCCAGACTGGTTTTTTGCTCAGAGCCTTGGCTTTATCTTCGCTGGCCACTATCAGGCAGGAACTCCCATCAGCATTGGCGCAGCAATCTCCAACACAAAGAGGACTGGCAACTGGCCCGGACATGAAGTGTTCTGGATCAGAAAACATTTCAACCGCTACGGGCTTACGGAACAGTGCTTTCTCGTTGAGCTGGCCGTAGGTAGCAGACTTCACTCTGACTAGAGCAAGGTCTTCATTGGTGGTTCCGTATTTTTCCATATGAGCCTTGGCGAACATGGCGTAATAAGCCGGCATCATGGTTCCGAACGGACTTTCCCACTGGATATCAGCTCCTCGGCCCATCCTTTCCTGTGATTCAGCCGAGGAAATCTCGGACATTTTTTGAAACCCGAGAACTGCCACTACCTCATGAAGTCCTGATTTGACCAATGAATAGGCCATTCTCAAGCCCATGCTCGTGGAAGAGCACAGACTTTCTAGATAAAAAGTTGGCTGAGGCGTAAGCCCGAGATATTCAGCAAAAACTCCGGAGGGGGAGCGTTGCTTATCGTATTCTGGGGCTGAGCAGATGATAGAAGCATCGATGTCTTGGACAGAGATTTGGGCATCCTGCACGGCTTCCTTGAATCCCTCAAAAGCCAGTTCCCTGATGGAGCCGGGGTAACCGCGGACAAAAGCACTCTGTCCCACACCAATAATCGCAACTTTACCCATTAAGTACCTCCCTAAAATTCGTGGCTTTAGAGCCATCTCGAATTGATTTCTTTAATTTTCCTTCGCTTCTCCATTATACCTGGATATCTATTTATCTGTCGTGGAATGATTCCTATCCCAACAACTCGAACAAATCAAGTTAATCTAACAAAAACGGCTGGCCTGGTTTTTATATATATTGGCCTCCGTCGACCTTGATGACTTCCCCGGTGATGTGCTTGGATTTCTCGCTGCAGAGGAAAGTTACCAGATAGGCAACATCTTCAGGTTTTCCGAGGGCATTAAAAACAGTTTCTGCCTGGGACCTCTGTTTGAAATCATCTGGCATGCTTTTGATCATATCTGTCTCAATCAATCCTGGAGCCACTGCGTTGACGTTCACCAGGAATTTTCCCAGCTCCTTGGCCACGGTTTTGGTTAAGGCTATTGTCCCTGCCTTGGCAGCAGTGTAATTGGATTGTCCGAATCTCCCTCTCATAGCGTTTATGGACGTGATGTTCACGATTTTTCCGGATTGCTGTTCTTTAAAAATCGGGGCTACAGCTCGAATAAAGTTAAAGGTCCCTTTAAGGTCAACATTAATGACTGCATCCCACTGTTCTTCTTTCATTTTCCAGACCACTCCGTCCCAGTTCATGCCAGCATTATTGACAAGAATATCTAAACGGCCAAATTCTTTTATGACTTTCTCCGTCAGCTTCTGCGCAGCCTCAAAATCAGAGACATCCACCTTGTATTTCTGAGCTTTGCGGCCCATAGCTTTAATTTTATCAACAACTGCCTGTGCTTCTTCTTCGTGTTTACGATAGGTTAAGCCCACATCTGCCCCATTCTGGGCCAAATCCAGGGAAATCGCTGTGCCGATGCCCATGCTTCCTCCAGTTATAAGGGCAACTTTTCCCTCTAAATCCATTATTTCCTCCTAAATATCATGTATATTAATTGTCATGGCGAGCCTTTACATCTGTCATGGCGAGCGAAGCGAAGCAATCTCATACAAATAAAAAATCCATTGTATATGAAAGAAAATAAATTGTCATGGCCAGAGTTTAAAAGCTTCATTGCAAGCTTCCGAAGGAAGCGTGGTAATCTCTACCTTTTTTAGGTCATTGCGAACCTTTGGATCTGTCATTACGAGCTATTAGATCTGTCATTGCGAGCGTGTCCGTGACATAAACATCGAGCTTATTTCCGTTTGAAATTGGGCTCTCGTCGTTCGACCGCAGCTGTCAAGCCTTCCAGAGCATCTGGATGCTGGAAAGCTGCGACCAAATGATAATCCAATTCGTACTGAGCCGCTTCATCCAGAGATTTCCCTTCGAGGATATCATCAAAGCCCTTGCTTATCAAACTCTCTGCTATTTTCACCGCCTGGGGAGAGTTATTGGTTACCCGTCGAGCTATTTTCTCCACCAGGATCTTGCTTTCTCCTGTAAAAGGAATTTCCGTTTTTCCCTCGGCATAAGCATAGAGCGTAGGGATAAGATCGCTCTTCAAGAACAAATCCTTAATGATACTCAGCTCGTTTTCTTCTTCAGGAGTAAGTTCTGAAGGCAGCTCTTCGATCTTTAAAGATTCTATTTGCTCAGAAGACAAAGGCTTGCCTCCATTATCAATAATGGCTTCAACTAGAATCTCAGCTGCCTCATCTCGCTCCCGCGCAGGCACCAGAAAATCTACCAGGCCCAGATACTTCGCAATCCTTGGGAACATGGCCCTGACTCCTCCGGCCAGAATATAATAACGGCTAAGAGCTAAAGCTAGCTTAATATCGCCCCTCGCTTTATAAATAACCTGGGGCAGGGTCACCGTTCCTCTCAGCCCGGGATATATGCCCAGCTGGGTTTCAGGAAAGGCAAAGGAAGTCCTGTCAGTCGCAACCACCAGCGAATCCGGGTCCAGAGCAAAGGCCAGGGCAACCTCTGCTCCTCCTCCCAGGGCTGCTCCATCCACGATAGCGATTTTCGGTTTTCCTTGACCTGTCATTTCGTGGAAGAGAACCTCCTGCCATCTCGCCGTGACCTCTTTGATACCCTGATAGTTCGCTTGTATGAGGTGGCTTACGAAATCCTGAACATTAGCACCGGCAATAAAAGTCTTTATAGGAGCTGAATCAAAGATAATAACTTGAACATTTTCATCCTGGTTTGCCCTTTGAAAAGAGGCCTTTAAATCCTCGAACACCTGGTTATCCAGGGCATTGGCGGCTTTGGGATTAGAGATCATTATGCGGGCGACTCTCCCCTTCTCTTCCAGCAAAAAGATGATCGAGCTGATTTTAAGAGGCCAGGGTTCATTCTTTTGGGCCTGAGAAATGAGTAACCTGGGGATCGGAAAATTGATTTCTTGACGGTGAGAAATTTCCATCCTTTCAGTAACGATCCGCAGAGCCTCTGGGATTCCCACCTTATTCATGAGGGCAAAAGGGCCCTCTCTCCAGAGGAAGGCGTTCTGGCAGAGCTTTTCCGCTTCTTCCAGCTCGATGACTCCTGACTCTACAACTTCAGTGGCTGTCATGAACGCCACTGCCAGAAACCTGTTCTTGAGCACTTCAACCAGCATCGAGTCTTCGGGCTCCTTTTTGGCTTCCTCCTCCGATACCCATTTAACCTTGGATTTATCCTCAGCTTTTTCGTACTCCTCTATTAATCTTTTATAGCTTCCCGGTGGAGTGAAGAAATTGTTATAGACTTTGTGCAGAGGGTCATCAGGATTTGATGAATCTGAGAAAGAGTTCATGGCCAAAATCCCGAGAGGAATTCCGTTGTGATCCATTAAGCTCAGAAAACCCATAGGCATGTTGAATGCCTTTTTTCCTGCGGTTTCGACGCTCGGGACATCCGCGCCCTCGTCAACCATCCTGGCGGCCTCTAGGAGTAGAGCAGTAAAAATCACATCAGCCGCTCCTCCCTTCCGGCTGCTGAGGACAGGAGTTACCACTTTGCCTGCTAGTTTCATGTACTTGGCGGCAGTTTCGATGCTTTCTCGGGAGGTGGTTTCTGTTCCTCCATACTCCCCAGCTCGATTCTTATGGGGAAGGTAAAAATAATGCATCCAGACAACTTTATCCGGCCGATTCGTTTCCTGAGCCAGTATGTTTACATCCAATGAGGAAGTGTTCGAAGCTAGGACAACCTGGGGGGCACAGAGCGCATCCAGCTTTCGGAAAATCTTCTTTTTTGTCTCGATTTCCTCGGTGGCGGTTTCAATGACCAGTTTGAGGTTCTTGCCCTGGCAGGCTTCTTGGTAGCTTGTCGTGGCCAGAATTTGCTTTCTTATTTCCTCGACCTGGGAATCCGAAAAGACACCTGCTTTCTGCCCGGCATCGAGTTCACTCTCTATGGTCTTTGAGGCACGTTCAAGGATTTCATCACTAATATCAACTACTCCAACATTGAAGCCACTCTGAGCATAAGCCTGAGCGAGGCTGGCCCCCATTATTCCGGCCCCGACGATCAAGATCTCGATGTCGTCCCAGGAGATATCAGGAGTCTTTTTTACGAGATTATGAACCATATTTCGTATTGCTTTCGATTTATTCTTCGACTGGACGAATAGAAGGATGTTGAAACAAACTTGTTCTTATTCTTTTGGCTTGGGTAAGACTGCCTCCATGAAAGCTTCATCCACGGACTTGCCCTGGGCAATCAACTGCCTGTACTTGATAAAATCTATAACATCCTCACCTGTTATTTTTTTCGTGTTAAAAGCATGGAAACCCAGGAATGCCTCTGTGCTCATGTTCACAGCCAGCCAGTGACGGTTATAGTTTTTGGAAAAATCCCAGAAAAACTTCTTCTTGGCTCTCACGCTATCCAGCGACTTTATGAGACAGCCAGGAAAGAGGTTGGTGAATTTCCAGATAACATCATTGACGGCTTTATCCAGCAGCTCGAAATCGATCTGAGCTGTCTTGAGAAACTCTCGCGCTTTCTTCCCTTCTTCTCCTTTGACGAACTCACCGTAAACAATATCCCCGTCTTCGACAAACTTATCTATGATGACTGCTGGGTTGCGGATGAATTTCCCATCCTTCTTTATCGCCGGTAACACCTGACTGATCAGGCTCAATCTTTTCATCTTATAAGCGCTCCACAGCTCACAGGAGATGCAATTCCAGATGGCATCTTCAATGCTCAAGAACCAGGGAAGGAAATCCGAGGAACCTCCGTCCGGGGCTGAGCCATGCCGAGGACCCGCCTGGCCAAAAATCGCTGTATCGGCAGAGATGGCCGTATCGCAGGCCATTCCGATTTCCTGGCCGCCGGCAATCCTCATCCCGTTCACCCGGCAGATGGTCGGCTTCTTGCACATCAGGATAGAATCCACCATGCCGTTGAATAGCTCCATGTATTCGCCGTATTCATTGGGTTTTCCAGCGTAATACTCAGCATATTCTTTAGTGTTGCCCCCAGTGCAGAAGGCCTTATCCCCGACAGCAGTAAAGACTACTGCGACCACACTCCGATCCAGAGATGCATTCTGGAATCCGGCAATGACTCCCTTGACCATCTTAGTGCTGTAGGAATTGTACTGAGCTGGATTGTTTAGGGTGATCCAGGCTGAATACAGACCTTCAACCTCTTTACCCGATGGATCGACGATAGGACGTTTTTCATACATGGTGCAGGGCGGCTCGGTCCCCCAGTGTTCCTTTCCCCAAAGAGAATGGTCTTTGAGTTCTTTATCTTTTTTCAGCCAATCTAAGCCCATCATGACCTCCTTCAAGAGTCAAGATTTAATCTTCTTTGAATCTATATTCTCGATTGAGAGTGAATACTACTTTGTCAAAAAAACAATGTCAAGATAAGGGGCAGAAATGACCAAGACTCTGCACTCAACTCAAACTTGACTTTTAAGTCGATTCAAGTATCCTTAACTCTAATTATGGACTCGTTGCCCGAAGGAATCCTGTCCGCGTATTGAGGTAGAAATGGCCAAAAAAAAGATGCTGTGTCCTTTTTCGGGGGAATTGTGCCGCGAATGCCCTCAATACAGAGGGAGACACTATTATCTCTGCTATTGCAAAGAATACCGAGGATACTTAGGAATTCCTGAGCACCAGACTAGACAAAAGGTCGTCCGCCAAAGTCTCGACAAAAAATTTAGAATTCCCCCGGTCCTCACTCCCAGTTCAACGTGGCTCATCCTGAATGATTTTGCAGAGAGGGCAGAAAAATGATACGCGATTTCGTATATTTAAGAGCCGATACACTCAAGGAAACGCTCGATATTCTTGAGCAATGCAAGGATGATTCCAAGATTATCTGTGGGGGACAATCGCTGCTCATTCTGATGCGTCAGGGATTGGTCTCTCCTAGATACCTGATTGATATCAAGCACCTTGAAGAACTCGATTACATCAAATTTTCTTCCCAAGAGGGGCTAAAGATCGGTGCCATAACGACTCATAGAACCCTAGAGAAATCAGCGCTCATCAAGAAGCGCTACCCAGTATTGGTTGACATGGAAAAGAACCTGGCTTCTGTTCAAACCCGCAACTGGGGTACCATTGGCGGAAACCTCGCCCACGGAGACCCCACCGGCGACCCAGGTCCGGTTTTCATTGCCTTGAATGCAATCGTAAAAACAGCCAACAAAGAAAGAGAAAGAACTCTTCCGCTCGAAGAATTTTTTATCGACTTCTTTGAAACAGCGCTCGAAGAGAACGAACTCCTTATTGAAATTCAGATTCCCGTGGTTCCTCCGAAAACAGCAGTAGCCTATGAGAAGTTCAATATTATCAAGAATGACCAAGGGATTGTTTCCGTCGCTGCCTCTATGACTGCCGACGATTCCGGGATCAAATGCAAAGATGCACGGATCGTCCTCGGGGCTGCCGCACCCGTCCCCAAAAGAGCTAAGGCGGCAGAGCAGATGTTAAGAGGACAAAAGCTAAATGAGAGATTGCTAGATCAAGCCGCTGAAAAGGCCTCGAAGGAAGCTGAACCTGTCGCTGATGTTCATGCCTCTGAAGATTACAGGAAATTTCTGGTGAAAGCGCTGACAAAAAAAATGGTGATGAGGTCCTGGGAACAAGCTAAGAGATTGACCTAACAAGGAAGACTCAGACAATGGCAAAGTACCTTTTATGCTTCACTGTCAATGGAGAATACCACGAGCTTTACATCAAGCCCAAAAGGCTTCTGGTGGAGGTTTTGAGAGATGACCTCGGCCTCACTGGAACGAAAAGAGCTTGTAACACCGGAGCCTGTGCTGCCTGCACCGTGTTGCTAAACGGCGCATCTGTAAAATCATGTTCGGTCCTTGCCCTCCAGGCCGACGGTGCTGAGATTTTGACTGTTGAGGGGCTGGCAGATGGAGCTAGGCTCAGTCCGCTTCAACGGTCATTCTTGGATCACGGTGCCTATCAATGTGGTTTCTGTACGCCTGGAATGTTGGTCTCTGCCCAAGCGTTGCTAGATGAAAACCCAAAGCCTACCAGAGAAGAAATTAGGGAGGGTATCCAGGGGAATATCTGTCGCTGCACGGGCTATAACAGCATTATAAGAGCCGTTGAAGCTGTGGCTAAAGGAAAATACAAGGAGAAGGGATGAAAAAGTACACAGTCATAAACACTCCAGTTCACAATATCGATGGCATCGCTAAAGTCACGGGTCAAGCCGGGTACACATTCGACATCAAGCTGCCGCATATGCTGTATGGTAAGATCTTGAGAAGCCCCTACGCGCATGCCAAAATTCTCAAAATCAACACCCGAAAAGCAAAACGCTTGATTGGAGTGAAGGCTGTGGTGACAGGAAAAGACACTTTGGGGATAAAACAGGGCATCTGGAGGCGCTACAAGGAGCTCTGCGACGAGGAAATTCTCGCCCGGAGCAAAGTCCGCTACATCGGAGAGCCAGTCGCAGCAGTGGCTGCAGTGGACGAAGATACGGCTGAGGAAGCACAGGATTTAATCGAGGTCGAATACGAAAGTCTGCCTGCTGTGTTCGATCCTCTCGAAGCGATAAAAGAGGGAGCTCCTCAAATCCACGAACACGCAGAACAGAATATAAACGTGACCCGTCATATTGAGTGGGGTGACGTTGAGGAAGGATTCAAGAAAGCAGATTACATTCGGGAGGACAGGTTCCGGGTCTCCTCCCAAGCTCATGTCTGTATGGAGACGCATAATGCAGTGGCGAGCTACACGCCCGAGGGGAAGTTGACCGTTTGGACTTCGACCCAATCTCATTACTATATCAAAGTCTTGCTAGCCGATATCCTGGGGCTTAAAGAAAACGACATCAGAGTGATTTCTCGGTATACAGGAGGAGGTTTTGGAAGCAAGTTCGAGCTCGATTCGGCTCAGTTCTGCAGTGCGCTCCTTTCCATGAAGCTCTGTCGGCCTGTAAAAATTGTGCTGATGCGAGATGAAGAGTTCATGGCTACTAAGCGCCGAACACCCATGTTCTATTACCTGAGAACAGGGGTTAAGAAGGACGGCAAGTTTCTAGCCAAAGAGGCTCGGGTGTACACCGAAGGTGGCGCTTACACGGCCATGGGTGCTACAGCCCTTTATCTTACCGGATTTTTCCAGGCCTTTCCTTACGTCTGGCAGAGCTACCGCTATGATGGATACAGAGTCTATACCAATACAGAGCCTTCTTCAGCTATGCGCGGTTTTGGAGCACCGCAAGCCACGTTCACTGCAGAAACGCAGATCGACTTGATCGCCAGCGATTTGGGGATCGATCCCATCGAGATCAGACGAAAGAATGCTATGTATCCAGGCTATGAAGTCCCGGGGCAGGCCCGAATACAAAGTTGTGGTCTCAGCCAATGCCTGGACAAAATCGAAGAGTGGGTCAAATCACGCGGAAAACTGCCTCTCCATCGAGGCATCGGTGTAGCAGCCTATGGTTTTATGTCAGGAGGAATCTTTAACTGGTTCGACACACCCTACGCTTTCTCCTCGGCGTTAGTCCAGGTCAACATCGACGGCAAGGTTGACCTTTATGTTGGCTCTCAGGATATGGGCCAAGGCTCGAACACGACCCTCTCTATGATCTGTGCTGAAGAGCTAGGAGTGCGGCTAGAAGACATTCGGCTACATATGGGTGATACTGACACCTGCCCTGTGGACCTTGGAGCCTGGGGAAGCAGAGAAACGCTCATGCAAGGCAATGCTGTCAAAATGGCTGCCGCCGATGCCAAGCGGCAAATCCTGGAGTTTTCGGCTGCAAAACTGGGGCCAAACATCGTTTATGACTTGGACATCAAAGATCGATGGGTTCATCTCATGGCCCGCCCTGAGCGTGGTCTATCCTACTATGATGCGGTTAAAGAAACGATTCGAGGAAAGGATGGGCAATCCATAGTCGGCAGAGGTCATTACACCCCTCACCGGAAGGGAATGATCTCCCCGGCTTATAGCTTTGGTGTACAGGCAGTTGAAGCCGACGTTGACCCTGAGACAGGGAAAATAACCTTAAAAAATTGCGTGACTGCTCACGATTGCGGACAGGTGATCAATCCCCTGGGAGTCGAAGGACAGCTCGAAGGAGCCATGGCCATGGCCGCCGGATACGGTTTTACCGAAGACCTGCCCATGGATGAAGGAAAGATACTAAACCCGAATTTAGTTGATTATAAGGTTCTCAGGGCTACGGAAATGCCTGAAACAAAAGTTGTTGAGGTCGAAACCTACGAGCCCGAAGGACCATTCGGTGCCAAGGAGGCTGGTGAAGGGCTTACCAATCCCACTGCAGGCGCTCTGAGTAACGCCATCTATCATGCCACTGGAATTAGCATAAAAAACCTGCCCATAACCGCAGAGAAAGTCCACGATGCAATCAGGGATAGAGAACGAAAAAAGAAAGCAAAAAAAACGGATAGAGTCCAGCGGACAAAACAAAAGTGAGGACGGATAAATGATCCTGGAGGGAAAATTTGCTCTAAAAGCACCCATTCAATTGTTATGGGACACTCTACTGGACCCAGAAACCTTGCAGGCGTGCATACCAGGCGCAGAAAAGATAGCACGCTTTGATGAAAAAACCTATGATTGCCTGGTCAAACAAAAAGTCGGTCCGATCACAGTCCGGTTCAAGTTTAAAGTCATTCTGGTTAAAGTCCAACCTCCAGAACACATTGAGATGGAAGGCGAGGGAGAGGATATCGGGAAGGCAGGTCGTTTTGTTCAGAGAACTACTATAGATTTAAAGGAAAACAAAGGCGGTGAAGTAGAACTTTCCTACAATTGCAAGGCCAACATAGTCGGAAAACTAGCCATGTTTGGAGACAGAATATTGAAGGCTAAGGCAAAAAAGGTAGAAAAAGAATTCACCGAAGCTCTCCACGAAAAGCTTAAAAGTGTCGTTTAAAAGTTGCCTAATCAGCCTGTTCTTTAATCTTTCTTCTATCGATAACAGCAACCAGGAAAAATGTCACCAGACTGACTATCCAGCAGAAATAGATGGGATGGGGAAGGCGAATTCCCTGAAAAAACGAAGCCATTCGTGGAAAAACAAACCAGACCGCAAGGGCAGCCATAGACATGAGTAAAGTCCAGGTGGCATGGCCGCGTCTGCAGACTTGGGGCCAGAAGAGGGTCATCAGAGTCACCAAAGTATAGCCAGTAGTCAGGGAGAGTCCGATAAGCAATGTTTTTAGAATGTCCGAAGAAACAAAGACTGCCAGAAGGTAGGTGAAAACACTCAAAACAAAAACCGTGATTCGAGAAATGACCCGCTCTCCTTTTTCCTGAAGGTCAGGAGCGGTGAATCTCTTGATCAAGTCACCCACAACTAGGGTGGCACTCCCGACGAGAAGGGCAGAAGCAGTGGAAACATCAGCTGCCCAGAGTCCAGCCAGGACAAGACCTGCCACTAAAGGGCTCAAGCTCAAAACTGTTCGAGGCAGTGCTTCGGCGGTGTCTATGATACCCGGATGAAGAATCGATGCCGCAATGCCAATTACGGCGCTTATGAAACCCACCGGAAGAATGATCAATCCTCCCAAAATAAAACCTTTCTTGGCAGAAGAAGAGTGTTTAGCCGCAAAAGATATCTGGACCACCGACTGCACTGAAAAGGCCATGGTGCACATAACTATAAACCAAGCCAGAATAAGCGGAAATCCGATGGCTCCCAGGTCAAAACCAGGATGCTGAGAAGGGATTCTGGCCACCAACTCTCTAAGTCCACCAATCTTCCCGATGGCTATGATCGCACCTAAAAGAACTCCGACATAGATGAGAATGACATTGATGATATTGGTTAAGCCGGCAGCCCAAAAACCACCGATCAAGGTTATCCCCACAAAAACCACTGCCGTAATGAACATGCCTTGATGGAAGCTAATATCGGGAAGCAGAGAAGAGAGGATAGCCCCTCCAGCCACATATTGTACAGATATTATGACTATCTGTAAGAGGAGCTGCCCGATAACGCCTATGACCCGGCCAGAAATGCTGTAGTGCCTTTCGAAAAACTCAGGAAGGGTGGCCACTTCCATCTTGCGGTAGCGGCTGGCAGCAAAGAGACCAACTAAAAAAGCCCCAGCAGCCCAGGCAGCGTTATACCAGCCGGCTGAAATTCCATTCTTGTAGGCACTCTGGGCCACCCCGACTGTAGAAGCCCCTCCAACAGCCAAACCGGTTAAAAGGGGAGCCACAACCCAAAAAGGAAGACCTCGACCGGCTAAAAGATAAGCAACCATTCCTCCCCGACTCAAACGGCGGGTCAACCAGGTGATCAAGTAAAGAAGGATGATGTAGATAAGGACAATACTCAGGGGAATCCAGTTCATTTATTTAGATTAAAGTCATTGCGAGGACCACAGAAGATTCCTTCGCTTTGCTCGGAACAGGCTGCACAATCTCATACAAATAAAATGTCTTTGCAAAGCACAGATAAATGGTCATTACCAGGCACTAATGAAATTATCATTGCGAGGCACTTTGTGCCTAAGCAATCTCATAAAAAAGAGTTAGAATCGCTGTGCTCGTACTAAGAACTTCTTTAATTGGCCTTTTATTTTCCTTCTTTTTCCTCTTCTTCTTCGTCTTCTTTCTTACCTTCAAGCTCTTCCATCTTTTCGATTCGCTCGATTATCTTGCTGGGATCGATCGTGTCCTCAGGTTCTTCCTGTAGAGCTGATTTTTTCGGTTCGGGCGGCTTATCCTTCTTTTCGGGTATACTC
>JABAOF010002480.1_pt1 | contig 17247 bp, 17 predicted proteins | sample 7062171 | NCBI WGS metagenome assembly JABAOF01 (sample SAMN14538628, study PRJNA623070) | marine sediment metagenome | biome: marine biome [ENVO:00000428]; feature: marine pelagic biome [ENVO:01000023]; material: deep marine sediment [ENVO:00002113] | place: India: Gulf of Khambhat ...
CAGAGAATTGTGCGCGACGAAGGGGGTGTCGTTATTCCCATGTTTGCAAACTGGATCGAGGCCGTGAGCGAGAAGCTAAGATTCGAGAACCCAGCGGGGAATTGGGAGATGGACGGTTATCGGGCCGCGGAGCGCTGGTGGTTCGAGTCGTAATCCCAAAGGGCAGAGCACTTCAAGTCAAGTAGGCCAAACGCGTTGCGTTTGGCCTACTTGTTTTTGGGGGGAGTTTGCGGTTCGGTGAAGCTGTCTCTGCGGTTCCTGTGGCAATTTGTACTGATATCCTGTATGCTTGTGGCTCCCAAAACTCCGCACCAATGGGTCAGGGGAGGACCGTGGTGGAGAGAACCGACTGCGGCTGGGATAGCCAGGCGAAAGGTGAAGGTGAGAAGGAATGGAGAAAAATCGGATTCATCTTCGCTGCGGTCGTCCTGATGCTGATCATCTATGCACTTCCCACCCCTACCCCCCTGGAACGTAACGGAAATGTGATCGCCCTGACTGAGACCGGGAAGGCTTGCATTGCCATCCTGGGATTTGCCGTTGTTCTATGGGTGACGGAGGCGATCCCTTTTGCCGTAACGTCCCTTTTTGTTGTTGTTTTGATCCCTGTCTTCGGAATCGCGGACTATCGGACCGTGGTGAGAGTCGGCTTTGGCGACCCCATCATCACGTTTTTTATTGGCGTACTCGTCCTCTCGGCCGGCTTCAGTCGATCCGGGCTGGGAGTCCGTCTGGCCTATCATATCCTGCTTAAGGTCGGGACCAGGACGGATAGAGTGATTCTCGGTTTTCTCTTTGTCGGTGCGATGCTGTCGATGTGGATCACCGATATGGCCGTGGCCGCCATACTTCTCCCTTTAGCCACGGGGCTCTTGAAAGACGCGAGACTGAGACCCCTGGAAAGTAACTTCGGCAAGGCGCTCATGATCTCCTGTGCCTGGGGGCCCCTGTTCGGCGGAATTGCCACCCCTGCAGGGTGCGGTCCGAACCCGATCGCGATCAGTTATTTGAGAAGGCTCGCTCACATGGACATATCCTTTCTCGAGTGGATGTCCATCGGCTTCCCGGCGACTTTGATGATGATCCCTCTGGGATGGTTCCTTCTCCTCAAAGTATTCCCGCCAGAGATTGATAAACTGCCCATTGAAACCGATGAGATCAAGGAGCGCCTGAAGGCCTTGGGCCCGCTGAAACCAATTGAAATCAAGACGCTCGTCGTTTTCTTTTTGACGATTTCTCTCTGGCTCCTAGGTCCTGCCTTAAAAAAACTCACCCACGGTGAGATCACGCTTCCAATCCATGGGGTTGCGCTTTTCGGTGGTCTATCGCTGTTCCTGCCTCGAATTCGTATCTTGTCCTGGAAACAGGCAGAGGGGGATGTCGACTGGGGAGGAATCCTTCTCATCGTTGCAGGACTCTCTCTGGGCATGATGGTCCATGAAACGGGTGCCGCCCGTTGGCTTGCGTGGACCCTCATGGGGAGAATCGGGTCGATCCATTTCCTGATCAGACCCTTTGTCATCGTGATTTCAGTGGCCCTCCTTCATCTGATTTTTTCGAGTAACACTGTGACCGGGACGATTATCATACCCATTCTCATCGCTCTGGCCCAGGCCTTTGGACTCAATGAATGGCTCATTGCCGCTCCGGCGGCATTTACCTCATCGCTAGCCTTTATCCTTGTCACGGAGACTCCGACCAATGTGATCCCCTATTCGGCAGGGTATTTTTCGATCAAAGACATGGCAAAGGCAGGCATCTGGATGACCCTCCTCGCGGCGATTTGTGTGTCCGTCTCAGTTCTGCTGATCGGATCCCTCAGCGGTTCCTATGGCTAAGAATATCGGTCCGTCTCAATGAGGACAGCGAAAGAGGGAGCCACCGTGTCGAACACTGGCAACGAGTCAGGGAAAAGGGCCACCGAGTCCCAGCATTGGCCCGATGAGATCATGACGAGAAAGTGGCGGTATATCAGATTTTCTAGGCTTTGCAAGGACTTCCAGTCCCAAGAAAGTGGAGGAATATGATATATGTGATGGTGTTCTCATGGCTTGCGAGATTGACCTGAGAGGGGGTGTTTCCGTGGAGAAACTCTATACGAGATTGGGTGACGGCTTTGGAATTGAGATGACCGAGGCTGAGATGAAACAGGATCTGGAGGAAGGGACCCAGGACGCTGCCGAGCGAGCCGGGGTTCCTCCGCTCACTGAAGCGGACTTAGGGCACCTATTCGAGATCCTGAAATGTCCGGATAGAAGCGTGGGTGTCGAGAGAGGCAAGGAGGTTGTTCTCAGTTACGACAGTGGGACGACCAAGATCAAGCGCGCCCATGTATCGGTTAGCAAGATTCAATCCTTGCAGATTTTTGAAAGGGCCTTCGGAGCCGACACGCTGGAGCTGGCTCACATCGATTATAGTTTTAAGCCAGTGAAGCCCATCGTCGTTTTCGAGAAGCCGATCATGGAACAGGCTTTGCTCATCACCATCGCTCCTCTGTTTTATGGTGCCATGCCGAACTTGGGATTGTACAGTCAGCCAGACGGTCCCTGTCCGAACCCGGCGGATTTGCTGCCTCAGGGGAAACTCTCTGAAGCCAGGGCTTCCTATGAGGAGGCGCTGGAACACGCCGTCAAAGATATGGTCTATGTGGGCAGCGAAATGTACGAAACCGGGGCGGACGGAATCAATTTCGATACAACGGCCGCCGCTGGAGATGCGGAATTTCTGGCGACACTCCGGGCAATCGAGATGCTGAGAAAGAAGTATCCCCAGATGTGTATCGAGATGGGAATGGCATCAGAGTTTATCCTGGGAATGCATGGAGAAGTCGCTTACGATGGAGTTCGTCTGGCAGGGCTATATCCGCACGACCAGCTCAAATTGGCAGAGAAAGCCGGGGTGACCATCTTCGGCCCTGCCATCAACATCGTGACGAACCGGTCTCTGCCATGGAACCTGGCTCGGGCCATTACTTTTACGAAAGCGTGTTCTGAAAATTCCCGAATTCCCATCCATGCGGATCTAGGTATGGGGGTGGGAGGCGTTCCCCTAACGATTACACCGCCCATCGATGCCGTATCGCGAGCTTCAAAAGCCACCGTGGAGATTTGCCGGCTAGATGGGTTGTAGGTAGGTGTCGGGGATCCGTGTGGCATGCACGTCACGCATGCCATCGCCTCGGGCATGGGCGGGATGCGCACTGCCGGAGATCTGGTAGCGCGGATGCAAATGGCCCGGGCGATGAAGATCGAGGAGGCAAAGAAATACGTGGCAGACAGGCTGGGAATATCGGTGGATGATATTTCGGATCCGGTTGTCATGAGCGAGGTCAGGGAAGACCTGGACATCGGACGGGTCAACGAGACCCCAGGAGTGGCCAAGGGAATCGACGCCAAATTCCGTATCGCAGAACTGCTGGGTATCGAAATCAACTCTGTTAACATGTTCAAAAAGAAAGTCGGGTTTTGATTGGCGAGTGGAAAATAATGGAGGTTTGAACGGTGACCATTCCATTTTCCGCGGTTCAGAAGCAGCGGCTGCGAGAAATGAACGTGGATTCAGCGCTCATCAATCAGGAGTTCCGAGATGCTCGCGCGCGAGACATCGCCTTTCGTGACATAGAAAAAAAGGCAATTCGAAATGGCCGAGAACGTATCGCAGGTCTTCAGAAAAATCGTTTTCGGCCCCTTCTCTGCGAGCTTGAGGATTCCCTGGTTGAAACGCTGACAAGGGAGGGTTTTGTCCAGGTTGCCACCCCCCTGATTATCGCAAGGCAGATGTTGGCCAAGATGTCAATCACCCCCGATCATCCCCTGAGTAAGCAGGTCTTTTGGGTCGCAGAGAATCGATGCCTCCGGCCCATGCTGGCGCCAAATCTCTATGCCCTTCTGAAGCGATTGATTCGGTTGTGGGAAAAGCCGATCCAAATCTTCGAAGTGGGGCCGTGCTTCCGAAAGGAGTCCCGGGGCGGCCAACACTGTACCGAGTTCACCATGCTCAACCTGGTTGAGTTGGGGATGCCGGAGGGGAATCGAGCGCGACGCTTAGAGGAGTTGGTCGCAGTGGTAATGAGGGCTTCGGGAATAGAGACGTATGATTTGGTCGCTAACCCTTCGGAAGTTTACGGAGAGACGATTGACGTTGTCTCGGGTCTCGAGGTCGGATCGGCGGCCATGGGGCCTCATCGTCTCGATGGTCGCTGGGGGATATTCGATCCATGGGTGGGGGTTGGTTTTGGATTGGAGAGGCTTGTCATGGTGAGGGAGAAGTTCCAAAACATCCAACGGGTCGGCCGAAGCTTAGAGTACTTGGATGGTGTTCGTCTCAATATATGACACCGTCAGGAAAGGAGGATAGCGAGAATGGCCAAGGAAGAGATCTTTGAAGGAGCGCAGAAGGCGGTCTTGGAAAGTGACACGAACCGGGCGATGGAGTTGGCCAAACGCGGCCTAGCCGAAGGGATTGACCCGATCGAACTGATGAATATGGGATTCATACCGGGGATCAATAAGGTGGGGGATCTTTTCGGTGTGGGCAAACTTTTTCTTCCTGAGCTGATCAAGTCGGCCGATGTGATGCAGAAGGTTACCGAGATCATTAATGCTGCGCTTCCGACCGAGCAAGCGAAAGGTAAGGGGAAAATCGTTATCGGTACCGTTGAGGGGGACATTCACGATATCGGGAAGACAATTGTCGTGTCTCTTTTTAAGGCAAACGGTTTTGAGGTATATGATCTTGGCCGGGACGTTCCGATCCCTCGATTCATTGAAGAGGCTGACAAGGTGGGGGCGGACATCATCGGGTCGAGTGCGCTTCTGACCACAACGATGGAAGGGCAGAAGCGGTTGGAGCAGGAGTTGAAAAAGGCTGACTTGAAGACCAAGTACAAAACGATCGTTGGAGGGGCTCCGGTCACACAACGGTGGGCCGATCGGATTGGTGCAGACGCCTTTGCCGAAGATGCAGCCGACGGCATCCGGAAGGCCAGGAAATTGTTGGGAAGAGAGTGAGGGGATTTTGCTCGAGCTTATGAAAAGGTCCCCCTTCGGGCTCAAAAGCGTCAGTGGTACTGTCAGTTGTCGGTTGCCAGTGTTCAGTTGCAGCGAACCACGGACAACAAACGACGGACAGGACCTGGTGGCGAATTATCAAGAGAAAATCTTTACCCCCACGTTGATAGAATTCTGATTTCCGGGATGGTTTAGCTGTGTGAGATATGGAAGCTTCAACAGAAATCCAATCCATATTTGAATTAGACTCGGGGGTAAATTTGGGCTCAGAGCTGCCTTTTTCTGTCTTTCAGAGGGATCTGTGAAGAAAGAATTGTAGAAATGACTGTCCCTGTTCGCCATTCAGATTCTCGCGTGGAACGGGTCCTGTTGAAAGCTCAACATCAGGGGCTGCTGACAAACCGGGAGATCCGCTTCCTTCTCACGTTGAGAGACGAGGGAGACCGAGACCGTCTCTTTCGGACGGCTCGAGAGGTACGGTCCCGCCATTTTGGAGACACAATTTTTCTCTACGGATTTGTCTACTTTTCGACGTGGTGCCAAAACGACTGTACTTTCTGTCGGTATCGGAAATCCAACCCGTTGGCTGAGAGATACCGGAAAGGCATGCAGGAGATACTTGAGATCTCCAGTCGACTGGCAGAATCTGGAGTTCACCTGATCGATTTGACGATGGGGGAGGACCCATTTTTCTATTGGGGAGGCCAAGGAGCTGATGAACTCTTTGAGGTGGTAAGGCGCCTGAAGGAGGAGACGGGTCTACCGATTATGGTCTCTCCGGGAGTGGCTGCGAGGGAGACGCTCAACGCTCTTCGTAAAGCGGGCGCTGAATGGTATGCCTGCTATCAGGAAACTCACAGCCAGGAGCTGTTTAACCGCCTGCGGCCAAATCAGGACTACGATAAGCGTCTACGCACGAAAATGGAGGCCCACCAGATGGGTTTTCTCATTGAGGAGGGAATCCTCACCGGAGCGGGTGACTCGGTGGATGATATTGTGACATCCTTGGAACAGATGAAAACTCTGGAGGCACACCAGATCCGGGTCATGACTTTCGTACCTCAGGAGGGAACCCCTTTGGGGAAACTTCCGGCCCCTTCCCCTGATAGAGAGATGATGATCATTGCGACGATGCGACTTCTCTTCCCAGACAGACTCATCCCTGCCTCTCTTGACGTCAGAGGGATCGGCGGCCTCCGGGATCGTCTCCTTGCCGGGGCTAACGTGGTTACGTCCCTCATCCCGGCCGGTGTCGGATTGGTTGGCGTTTCCCAGAGCGCTCTGGATATCGATGAAGGTCACCGGACGGTGAAAGGTGTCATTCCGGTTATGGAGAAGATGGGACTGAAGGCGGCAACGAGGGACGAATACACAAAATGGGTCCATAATGAAAGCGAGCAACTGGAGCACCAGATGGGAAGGATCCCATGAGAGTGGCTGTTGTCGGTGGCAAGCTGCAGGGAATTGAGGCATGCTACCTGGCCCACCGAGCCGAATGGGAAGTGGTCCTCATCGATAAGAACCCACTCGCTCCTGCCACCGGTCTATGCGACGATTTTTTTTGCCATGAGATTATCAGAGAACCAAGAAGACTCGCCGCGGTGATTCGCCATGTCGATCTCGTTATTCCGGCCATTGAAGACAAGAAGGGGCTCCGGTGCCTCGCTGAGTGTGCCGCAAGAGAGCAAATTCCTCTGGCTCTAGACCTCGAAGCGTATGCCGTAACATCCTCAAAGAAACGGAGTAATGATCTATTCTACAGGCTTGGCCTTCCTGCGCCTCGACCGTGGCCCGATTGTGCTTTCCCCGTGATTGTAAAGCCGGCCGAATCAAGCGGCAGTCGGGGCGTTACGGAAATCGCAGACCCTACGGCCCTTGACGTTTTCTTCAAGGAGAACAAGACCAGTCTCGAGCAGTGGGTCACCCAGGAATACCTGGAAGGTCCTTCTTACTCCCTCGAGGTGATTGGCCTGGCCCAACAATCGGTAAGCGTTCAAAGCACTGGACTTGAAATGGATGCGTCCTTCGATTGCAAAAGGGTTGTTGCTCCGGCTGACCTTTTGCCTGCAGAAGATGAGGAATTCAGGGCAATAGCCGGCACCCTTGCCCAAGAGGTTCATCTCAAAGGGATAATGGATGTGGAGGTGGTTCGCCACAAGGGTCGTCTAAAGGTCTTGGAAATCGACGCTCGTCTCCCGAGTCAGACCCCGGCGGCGGTGGAACGCTCAACAGGGATCAACATGCTGGAACTCTTAAGGGACGTCTTTCTCGAGTCCCGACTCCCCAAAGTGACTCTTGCAGAGAGACCGTGCGGTGTTGTTTACGAGCATATCTCGGTGACGGGGAATTATCTGGAGGTTTCGGGTGAGCATATCATGGCGCAGGCAGGTCCTCTCCATATGGAAGAAGATTTTTTCGGCGCCGACGTGGCCTTGACAGATTTTTCCAGCCGAGATCGCCCGTGGGTGGCCACCCTGATTGTTGGTGACGCGAGCCGAGAAAGGGCATGGGAAAAACGAGGTGAAGTCATCCGGTCGATTATGGAAGCCTGCAAGCTTTCTTGTTACAAGGACCCTGTTCCCGATATTACCGACGGTTTGAAAGGAAGACCAAGGTGACGCGTCTCAAATCTGGGGATCTTGCTGGCTTGGGCAAGCGCTTGGAGCGTTACGATAGGGACCTTCAGGCAAAAACAGGTCAGACACTCAGACAGATTGCTTGCCGGGCCGCAGAGATTCGTGAAGAGGAAATCATAGCTGTCATCGCCGACACCAAAGTGGGTGTCGTCTCTCTGACGGTCGGGGAGGGGATTCTTCCTGGTTTTGCCGAAGCGGTTCGAGACATCGTAGGCCATCTTGGGTTCAGGGCTTCTGTCCCAGCCCAGGTCGATGTAGGCGGCCTGGCTGCGGCAATCGAAGAAGGGGCGGATGTCGTTTTTGTCGCTGATGATGCCCGCTTTGTTGCTGTCAACTTATCAACCCGTCTTGTCGTGGACAATGCCGAGGCAACGGGTAGAGGTTACGGTGCAGCCCTGGAGGGACTGGCAGATGGAATGGGTGATCGCCGTGTTTTGTTGATCGGAGCCGGCCGCGTCGGAACCGCTGCTGCCAGGATTCTTCGAGAGATGGGGGCGCAGATCGGCGTTTTTGACCAGAAAAGACAACAAGCGCATCGGTTGGCGCAAGCCGTGGAGGGTGTCGTCGAGAGGGATTTTGAAAGGGCTCTTGATACCTATACGGTCCTGGTCGATGCCACCCCGGCCTCTGGAATCATCGAGGGCAGACACATCAAACCGGCCACGATCGTGGCAGCCCCCGGAATCCCCCTCGGGCTGACTCCCGAGGCCCAATCCCATATCGGGGACCGACTGATTCATGATCCCCTTCAAATCGGTGTGGCCACGATGATGATTTCTGCCCTTAAGCCATGACCAGAGACAGGTGTCAGTTGTCCGTTGTCAGTGGCCAGTCGTGACGACACCTCTGAAACTATTGCCTGCCAGGTGGTTTTCATTTGAACCGACTTGTGTTATCCTTTACACAAACAAATCGGTTCAAACGATTATCTGTGGGGGGTTGATCGGAAGGATCAACGCAGACTCTAAATCTGCGTAGGGGGGTGTAACTCCCCCACTCCTCGCCAAATGACCTAAAGAACCAGAAAGTTCCCCTGAAACGTCTGGTTCACCAGATAGAGTCAGAAATGTCGCAGAGCGAAGGAATTCTCCAGCATGAGGCTGGAGGATCGGTCCTGCGGACCTTGAGGCTGGAGGTCAACACCCATAGCCTGGAACCTTGAGCGAAGCGACAGCTGAACGGTCGTCACACCTCAATCGGCCTCGTGGTAACAGCTGTGGCAGAGAAAGCTGCGAAGAGAGTCTTCTACCGGAAACAAATCCCCGTTTTTCGACTCGTTCAAAAGATCAAACTCTGGCCTTCCCGTCGGGGACTCCTCCACGGTGTTCGTTCCTTTGAAGAACGGGGGGATTATGGAGAAATTATTACCCACTGTAACAAGCGGATGGTCGTCCGGAATTCCAAGAAGAGTCGGTCAGCCCGCTGGCTTCGAAACAAGTACTCCTTCGGAAACTGTCCAGTCTGCCGAATACCGGAATGGAAATTACAGAAATACTCAGCCACTTTTTTCCGGCGCCGGTTCGGCTCTCAGCTCTTAGACGATGAGCGTCCCTCCCAAACCCGATAACGCGGGTCTTGTCTTTTCTCGTTTTTCCTCCTCCCGGACCATACTCATTATTTTGACATCTACCACAGAGGCGCAGAGAACTCAGAGAATTTACTATCTTTTTGCCCGATCGGTACTCACTGATCGGGCAAAAAAACTCAGCCCTTCGGGCAATTCGATCCAGGAGCCAATACAGAAAATCAGCCGAGAGGGACTTCTTAAGAAAGCCAGTCCAGGGCACAGGCTTTTCTTCATTGGGCAGGATCTGATGCCCAATGAAAAAGTTGTTTCCCGCCGTGTCATCTGTGTCTCTGTGGTTGCCTTGCATTTCCGTATTCTCTGGTGCCTTTTAAACTTTGAGGCCGGATCGTTCCCGGAATCTGTGAAGGCAGTTGATCTCGATGCCGAGGAGTTCTCCGATACGAAACTTCGACTCGATGCCTTTGGCCATTCCGGGGAGATCTCGGACCATTCCGAGCCGGAGGTCGTCCCTCACCTCATTCATAATGACCGGGTCCGAGAGTTCCAGGGGTGAAACCCCGAGTTTTTCGGCGACATAGGCTTTCGCATCGCTGATCTTCATGCCCCGGGACATCTGCATGCGCGCCACCAGATCTCCGGCGGCTCGCATTCCTCCCATGCCCGCAGCAACGGCGTGGGTAACAGCCATGCCGAGCGGATCACCCACGCCAACCTACAAGCCGTCAAGGCGAAGGATCTCAACGAGGGCCTTTGAGGCCTTGGAAACGACATCGGTCGGTGGATTATCCACAACCGGGATCGATCCGACTCCCATGCCGACATTCGCATGAATCGGGATTGTCGAGTTTTCGATACATGGCTTGAGGAAGGTCAAGGTTCGAGCCAGATTCCATGCACAGGATTGGCTGGTATTGGTGTTCACGACTGGCCCAAAAAGCGTGACACCAGCCTTTTGGGCGAGCTTTACCTGCTCGTGTGGATAGAGGCCTGCCAGACGAACCCCCTCGTGGGTCATCTCGCCATGCATGCCCAGGATGAACTCCCCGGCCATGCCCAATTCGATGCACAATTCCGGGTACTTTTCCTTGAGAATCTTCGTGGCCCGAAGGGTCGCCAGAAAGTCTGGATCCCCGGCCGCGCCCGTGGTGTCGAAGTTGATGCCATCGGCTCCAGATTCGTACATCTTACTGGCCACGTAGACCATGTCCTTCACCGCATGTTCGACCGCCTCTTCGTGGGCCGCTTGCGCTTCTTTGATTTTTCCCCGCGGGAGAAGTTCGGCTGGATTCGGAACCGGTCCGTCCGGTTGACTGTAGATGCCGAGGTTCGGCATGGCTCCATAGAAAAGCGGGACCGTCGATACCAAAAGTGCCTGTTCGAGAACCGGTTGCTCATCACCCGTAATGGGTTTGATCTGTTTGTAGCTGTAATCGATGTGGGCGAGTTCCATCGTGTCGGCTCCCAAGGCCCTTTCAAAGAATTGGATGGCTTGAATTCGTCCCGTCGCCACACCCAGGCGTCTCGTTTTTAGGGTTCCGCCGTCAAAAGAGAGAACGACCTCGTTGCCCAGTTCTACACTGGCGAATTTGCCTGGAGCGGTAAAGATGTCGAAGAGATGTTTCAATTCATCCTCAGCCAGAGGCGGGACCTCGGCGCTTTCAGCAGCGTCTTGGGTTCCCGCTTCAAGATCCGCTCTCAGCTCAGCCGAGCTGACTTCGGTCAGGGTGCCATCCCCCATACGAGTCAGGATCTTCCCCATGCCAAATCACCCCTTTCTCCGAGCGAGAATTCTCTCTCGGCTTTCACAGAGGACCTCGTGGAAAGGTTCCATGTTCATTATACGGGGGAGAGAGAAAATTACCAGCCCGGATGATGCAGCTCAGATCCGAAAAGAGAGGTATCAAGAGAGAAACAGTGGAACTCAATACCAGGAAAGGAAAAGGGAAGAGATGCCAGAACGATCCATTCGCGATGAAGGTGTTTTTCGGCTCGAGGGTGCGAACCGCTGGGTTGACTTCCGTTCAGATATTTGACACAGTGTCAAATGTCCAGGAGGGGCAACGGACAGAGAAACCCCGTCGAAGGAGGTGAGCTGTGAAACGCAACATATATGCCGGGAAAAGGCAGAGCGGGGGATTAAGACTGAACGTCTTCACGGATGATGAACTCGATCAAATCCATGGGGCTACGCTCGAGGTCCTATGGAAAACAGGGATTTTCGTCGAAGACGAGGAGGCTGTGGAGGTTTTCGACGGCGGTGGAGCGATCGTCGATCCGAAGACGAAAATCGTGAAAATTCCCCCTCACGTGCTTGAGGACGCCCTTTCTTCGGCTCCGGAAATGCTCGTTTTGGCTGGGCGCAACCAAAAGAACGATATAGTGCTAGAAAGAAACCGTGTTGGTTTCACGAATTTCGGTGAAGCCATAAAGGTTATCGATGCCGATACGGGTGAACTGAGAGAACCGACCAAGGCGGATGTCGCCGACTGTGCTGTTCTGATCGACTACTTGGATCATATTGATGTCTGCGAAAGGCCCATGGGAGCGCACGAGGTACCGCAGGCCGTCGCGGCCCTTCATAACGCCGAAGCACTACTTTCGAACACAACCAAGCACGTTTTTTTGGGCCCTCAGAGTGGTCCTCTGGCAAAGCGAGTTGCGGAGATGGTTGCCGCCGTGGTTGGGGGCAAAGAGAAGGTGAGTGATCGTTCGGTACTCACATTCCTGACATGCCCGGTCAGCCCGCTCAAGCTCGTCAGAGACTGCTGCGAGATCATCATGGAGGCCGCCCGGTCGGGCATGGCGGTGGGTGTTCTATCGCAGGCTCTTGCTGGGGGTACATCAACAGTCACCATTGGTGGGACGCTGGTCACGCATAATGCGGAGGTTCTCTCCGGATTGGTGCTCAACCAGTTAACGCGTAAGGGATCACCGTTTATCTATTGCAGTTCCACTTGCAGCCTGGACTTAAGGTACGGCACTGCAGTCGTCGGAAACCCTGAAACAGCTTTGATCAGCGCGGCAATCGCCCAGATGGCCCGCTACTACCTTTTACCAAGTTGGGTTGCCGGTGGGTAGTCTGATAACAAAATATCAGATGCCCAGACTGGCCATGAAAAGACTCTTACTGGGCTACTTGCAGCGTTGGCAGGGGCCAACCTGATATATGGCCTGGGGATGTTTGAATCGGGAGTCACCATGAGCTATGGGCAACTCGTCATGGATAATGAATTCGCGGGGATGATCAAACACGTGGTACAGGGGATACTGATCAACGACGAGACCCTAGCCGTCGATGTCATCCGCGAGGTGGGGTCCTTTGGTCACTTCCTGAGCCACGACCATACGTTCAACCATATGAAGCGTGCACAGACCCATCCGGAATTCATCGATCGAAGAATCCGGGAAGAGTGGGAGAAATCGGGAGGAACCGATATCTATCAAAGGGCATGGGAGAAGGCGCGGTATATTCTCAAAAATCACAAACCAGAACCCCTCCCTTCAGAGGCTCTGGCAACCATGCGGTCTATCGTCAAGGAGACGGAAGCGGAATTTGGCGTTCCCCGGGAGATCACGGAAACGAAAGGATCTAGACCTCGAAGGGCTGGCTAGGCAGAGTCGCGTCAGACTCTCCATATTCCTTTCAAGGGGCTAGCATAGGGAGATTGAGGAAGGAGGTGAAAAATCAGAAAGCTCATTCGGCATGAACAAAGACCGACGTTGCCCAGAGTCGGGCGACGGGATATAGAGTTGACAGGAGGTATATACCCTTGAGACGAAATCTACATGCTGGCAAAAAGCTGAGTGGGGGATTGAGCCTCAATATCTTTTCCGGCGACGAACTTTACGAAATCCACCTAGCCACACTCGAGGTTCTCCAGAAAACAGGGGTTTTTGTGGAGGACCAGGAGGCGCTCGACGTCTTCGATGGCGGTGGTGCGTTTGTGGACCGGAAAAACAGAATCGTGAAGATCCCCCCGTACCTTGTGGAAGATGCGGTCCGCTCTGCGCCCTCAAAACTGAACCTGGCTGGACGGAACCCGAAGCACGATATCGTATTGGAGAGTAACCGCGTTGGATTCACGAATTTTGGCGAAGGGATTCAGATGCTGGACGCCTATTCCGGCGAAGTCAGACCCTCGACCAAGGCAGACGTGGCTGCCACGGCGCTTATGGTGGACTACCTCAGTGACCTTGATGTGTATGAGAGAGCCGTCGGTGCCCACGATGTGCCCCAGGCCGTGGGTCAACTCCATAATGCCGAAGCCTGGATGCCCAATACGACGAAGCATGGTTTTATGGGGCCATTCGATGGATATCAGCTGGGGAAAATTCTGGACATGGCTGCTGCCATTGTCGGGGGAATGGACGCGCTGAGAGAGCGACCCATTATCTCATTTGTCACCTGCCCGGTCAGCCCGCTGAAGTTGGTGAAGGACTGCTGTGAAATCATTGTCGGGTCTGCTCGGAATGGCATCGTGATTAATATCCTGTCCATGGCCATGGCGGGTGGTTCGTCCCCTGTGACCCTCGCGGGAACGTTAGTGACACATAATGCGGAAGTCCTTGCCGGGATTGTCCTCAATCAACTGACCTGCAAAGGAGCCCCGGTGATTTACGGGAGTTCGACGACAGCCATGGACTTGAGGTTCGCGACTGCATCGGTGGGGTCGCCTGAATGTGCCATAATTAATGCGGCTGTGGCACAAATGGCTCGCTACTATCTCCTGCCGAGTTGGGTTGCCGGTGGGTAGGGTGACAGCAAAACTCTCGATGCGCAGGCCGCCCATGAGAAGACCCTTACCGCTCTATTACCAGCTTTGGCAGGCGCCAATCTGATATACGGTTTGGGAATGCTCGAAATGGGGATGACCTTCAGTTTTGCGCAGCTCGTGATGGACAATGAATTCGCGCGGATGATTAAACACGTGGTACGGGGGATACCGGTCAATGACGAGACCCTCGCAGTGGATGTCATTCGGGAGATCGGTCCTTTCAAGGACTTCCTCAGCCACGATAGCACGCTCAGGCATATGAGGTCTGTCCAATCTCAGCCCCGATTGATTGACCGGACAATGCGTGAGGATTGGGAGAAATCCGGGAGAAAAAACATCACGGAGCGCGCAGCGGAAGAAGCGAGACATATTCTAGAAACCCACAAACCAGACCCCTTACCGGATGACGTTCTATCGACCCTCCGGTCGATCGTTGAGGAGGCCGAGGAGGAACTCGGGATTCCGAAGAAACGACGGAGGGACAAGACAGCGCCCTCGAGGAAATCGAGCGAGGTTGTTCCTCCGTAAGTTGTAGACTGAAACCCAGACAGAGAGGAGGTGTAACGCATGAAGCGTCGTCTGAAGGCGGGAAAAAAACACAGCGGAGGCTTCAGCCTGAATGTCCTCACCGATGATGAGATCCATGAAATTCATCTGGCTACCTTGGAAACCCTTCAGAAAACGGGTGTATTTGTGGAAGGCGAAGAGGCGATGGAGGTCTTCGGCGGCGGTGGCTGTGTTGTCGACCGAAAAACCAAAGTTGTGAAAATCCCCCCCTATGTCGTGGAAGACGCGATCCGGTCTGCACCAGGAAGTTTTGTTGCCTGTGGACGCACGCCGGACCAGGACATTGCACTGGAGCATAATCGGGTGTCTTTCACAAATTTTGGTGAAGGGATTATGTTTGTTGATCCCTATACCGGGGAACACAGAAAGTCTATCAAGGCCGACACCGAGAAAGCCGCTCGCCTGATTGACTATCTGGATAATATCGAAACCTACGAACGGGCCATGTGCTCCCATGACAAACCTCACCAGGTGCAGGCACTCCACAACGCCGAAGCCTCTCTGACAAACACGACCAAACACCATTGGTTAGGCCCCCAAGACGGGTATCTCGCGAGAAAAATCGTGGATATGCTCGCGGCAATTGTTGGAGGAAAGGATAAGCTGAGAGAGAGACCATTGCTCACGTTTGTCACGTGCCCCATCAGCCCGTTGAAGCTCGTCAAACACCACTGCGAAATCATTATGGAGGCTGCAAAGAACGGTCTTGGGGTCAACGTCGTCGGTATGGCTATGGCCGGGGGGTCGTCGCCGATTCACCTGGCAGGGACCCTGGTGGTGCAGAATTGCGAGATCCTCTCGAGCCTTGTTCTGAATCAGTTGACCTGCAAAGGATCACCGTTCGTTTACGGGAGTTCAACATGCCCCCTGGACCTCAGGACGGCAACGTCATCGGTGGGATCTCCTGAGCTCGGGATGATCAGCGCGGCAGTGGCGCGATTGGCGCAGTACTACCAGTTACCGTGTTTTGTTGCCGGTGGGTAGGGTGACACCAAAATCACCGACTACCAGGCTGGGCATGAGAAGACGATAACCGGCCTTTTACCCGCGTTGGCAGGGGCCAACGTGATTTACGGGCTGGGGATGCTCGAAATGGGAATCACCTTCGATTTGGCCCAACTGGTTCTGGACAATGAAGTCGCTGGCATGATTATGCACGTCGTCAATGGTATCCCGGTCACCGACGAGACCCTGTCGGTGGATGCCATCCAGGAGGTGGGCATCTTCAAGGACTACCTCGCACATGACGACACCTACAAACACCGGAAAACGCAATCGCAGCCGAAGTTCATGGACCGGAGAATGCGCCCTGATTGGGAGGCCAGTGGTACCGATATTTATCAAAGGGCACTGGAACACGCTCGGCACGTTCTGGAGACTCACAAGGTGCCAGAGTTGCCCGATGACGTTCGCTCAACGATTCGGTCGATCATCGAGGAAGCCGAGGAGGAACGTGGCGTTTCTGGAAAGAAGAAGAAAAAAGCGGCGGCAGGAGCCTAAAGCGTCGAGTCTGGCCCTTCAAATCTCTGGATCCACCTTGATGTCTTGATCTGGTGGAGACCTTCTTACCCTCACCAGTTTTCGATTCAAAGGGATCAGACTGGGTGGGAACGTTCGTCGAGGCAGACGAATCCCCCAAGTCCATGGTTTTTCAAAGTCTATCTGATTTGTGATATGCCTTGGCGTGTTTCTTCGAGAAAAAGAATCTCGGAAGAGAGTGAATCCGAGAATTCTCGGGTCAAGAATGGGAGGAGACGATTTGCCACTTCTCCGTGAGAGGGAAACCGATGAAGAAAATGGATAGCAGCTCTCACCTGATTCTCAACCGGACCTCGAAACAAGAAGTCGCCGATGGGATCACCGTTATCACAAAGGGCGAAGGCGTTCATGTTTTTGATCAAGACGGAAAGCGGTATATCGACCTTGTTTCGGGTGTCTTCCGGCCCGTTCATGTGGGATATGGACGTCAGGAGATCGCCCAGGCCGTTTACGATCAGATATGCGAGCTCCCCTATTTTTGTCCCTCCCAATTCAGCAATGTACCGGCCATGGAGCTCGCCGAGGTCCTGGCCGGGATCGCACCAGGAAAGATCAACAGGTTCTTTTTCGTCTGTGATGGGTCTGAGGCGGTTGAAGCGGCCATCAAGTTGGCCAGACACCATCATGAGTACACAGGAGAGAAGAAACGAAACAAGATCATCTCCAGAAGAGGAGCTTACCACGGAACGACGGGTGGTGCGTTGCGGGCCCTTGGAACAGTTCTCCCCATGCGACAGATCATGGAACCTCTCACGCCGGGAACGGTTTTTGTCGAATCGCCATACTGCTATCGGTGTCCGCTCCATCTGGCCTATCCTGAATGTGATGTTGCCTGTGCCAGAGATGTTGCGCGTATCATCGAATTTGAGGATCCAACGCAAATTTCGGCGTTTATCGGTGAACCGATTCAACAAGGGTTTGGCGCCGTGGCACCGGTCAAAGAATACTGGAAAATCATCCGGGACATTTGCGACGCCTATGGAGTTCTCTTGATCGTCGATGAGGTCATCTGCGGATTCGGGAGAACCGGGAGATGGTTTGGTATCGATCATTTCGATATTCAGCCCGACATCATCACGATGGCCAAGGGCCTTTCGAGCGGATATGTTCCTTTGGGAGGCGTCGGGTGCACAGATCAGGTCATGGCCCCCATAGAGATCTTTATGCATGTTCATACCTACAGTAACCATCCT
>JABAOF010000053.1_pt4 | contig 17231 bp, 16 predicted proteins | sample 7062171 | NCBI WGS metagenome assembly JABAOF01 (sample SAMN14538628, study PRJNA623070) | marine sediment metagenome | biome: marine biome [ENVO:00000428]; feature: marine pelagic biome [ENVO:01000023]; material: deep marine sediment [ENVO:00002113] | place: India: Gulf of Khambhat ...
TCTGTCTCAACGGTCTGAACCCTTCCTTCGAGATCACTCGTTTTGAAACGGATCCTGGAGCCATCTGGCCTATCCTTTTGCTCGATGTATTCAATTTCGAAAGCGTGGATGGAGGAATTCTTCGCTCCGGTGTCGACCTTTGCCGTCAACACAAAGTTATATTCGGGGAGGTACACCGCTTCTAACCATCCGATGATCCTCTTTTCTCCAGCAAAAACATTCTTTCCGACAGCCGAACTCATCGAGCAAACAATAACCAAAGCCACAATCCAGAAGACCCTCCCTGGCATCGCCCAAAACCCCTTCATCTTATCATCGCTAATAGGCCGAACTTTCTCCCGATTATACCACGTTGAATGCCTTGATAAACCAAAAGAGATTGAGCGCAACGTATGCAACACGTTCCTGTCATTTCCGAAAAAAGCCAGGAGGAGGGGCCGATGAATAAGATGAGAAAGTGATAAACCACGGCAAAACTGGAGAGAAACACTCAGACGTTATCCTCCAGTTTTGGACTCGGATTGAGGCCCTTAGGGGATCTCGAGAGAAAGCAAATCGAGGGGAAAAGGCCGCTCGCGGGAGAAGAAAGAAGCTTTAAGAAGGGACCTTCAGGGATCCCGTTTCTCCACCCTCAGATCCCCCACGTCGTATCCCAGACCCGGGACGAATCTGAGGAAAAACAATAGAACCTCAAGATCCCAGTCAGTGGAGACATAGACTTCACAATTCCTGCTGGCGTCAGGATCTTTGATCCTGACAGAATATCTTACCGAGGTGGCCTCCGAGTCCCATCTTGCCACGGGCATTTTCTTTCTCGGCACATCGACTGCTGCTCTTCTCAATATGGGCTTACTCAGCGGACTGTTCTGACACAATTATGGCTTCCAAACGGATTTTCCACTCTGGTCGGGGTATTGGGATCATCTTGCCATTCACCATCGGAATAGAAACGGTACTCATAGGTGCCGGGCTCAAGATGAATATTAGCCGTCCACGTTCCTATCGTATCTCTCTTCATAGCCAGTGCTGCCACGTCCCAATTATTGAAATCACCTGCCAATGAGACAGCCTGGGCATCTGGAGCAAGGAAACTGAACTTCACTTTCTTGTCTTTAGTTCTGCTTTTGCTAGGTGGCTTTTTCGACATTTCCGTTCTCCTTTAACTTTGATGTTGTGATTTGCAGGTATCACTCCGTTTCAGGCGGTAGCCGACGTAACTTCGATGCCTACCAACCTGCGAGCTTTCGACCGCCTCGACAAATCCCTCTGTCTCAAGAGACTCTAGCCTGCTTTGTACTTCCGTCTCGGTGGCCCTCTGTTTCACAAGTTCATCCTCGCCAAGCTCAAACCAAACCTGCATTGGACTCAAGTCGTCATACAGGGAAAGAATCCGCAAGATATCTTGATCAATCTGGTCTATGCCGCCCCGTTCTCTCATTCGGCTACCTCCAACCTCTGCTTTTCTGCTATCCCTCAGTGGATTCCAGCATCGCCGCTCTGTGATCTTATATTGACACGACTCCCTTCACGGAAGGATGGCCATTCCTCGAGGGGTGCAAGGTATCTCTTCAGTAGGCCATGGTCAGTCGGGGAGAGCTCCGTGAACTGGATACCTGATACACGCTGCTTGTCGGAAACAAATCCACTATGGAGAATTCTTCCCTTTAGCCAAATGGAATCTTCTCCAAGAATCAGTTTGAATCGCAGCACCTTGTCCCCCTGAAGATGGCGGGAGCCTTTGATCTTCATCCCACCCATGGCCAGATCGAGGGTGAGTGTCAAGAATTGTCTTCCGCGATACTTATACAGAACAATCTTATGAACCGGATATCTCGGATAACCTCTTGCATCCCTCTCTATCTGCTCGGAATGCCCGTCGTCTGAACACAACGTCAGCAAGGACATGATCCGCCGTGGACAGACCTTCTGTGATTCCCCTTTCTGGAAAATACTCAGAAATCCTCTCTCGGAATGTCGTTTAACCATAATGTTCAGAGCTTTTCTCATCCTCATTCCCTATATTCAAAAATCCTCAATATGGCGCGAAAGTTACCAAACCACTACCGTTCTACCCCAGGCAACCTCGCGATACGAATCCTCCGGCTGGAGTCTAGGAATTCTTTTGCCTTTTCTTCTTATCTTCTTTCGGAGGATGAGCGTTCTGTCCGGACTCAAAGACCTTATCCGATACATCAGGAATCTTACGAAGATATTCCTCATATTCTCTGTGTGATATCACACCTTGTCGAAGATTTCGCTCAATGGTCCGTTTGTCATATTTCTTTTCCTCATCTGTGTGCATGGAAACAACCGTCTATTGCCAGATGCCTAATATCTTCAACATAGAGAAGAAAACTCATCTGATTTGTGCATAGGTCTCGACCAAGATTATCCTGCGACCGCCCTCTTGCCTTGCCCGACCTCGCACCTGCACCTTATGCCGGAGTAAACTGAATAATCCCATGCTGTTCCTACCTTCATCGAGGAGGTATTCTTCCTCGTTTTCAGTCATAAGCCCGATCCCGGTCACATTCCCCTTCTGGTCCCATTCCACAGGAACAAGAATCCCTCGAATACTTATGGCCTGATTGGTTAGGTCCATCTATTGCCTCAAAATAAAATCGACATCCGGCGTATGGGTCCTCTTGGTGCGACTTATGCGAACAGTTTTCAGTCTATCATGTGATTCCACTAGGTGAACTCGAACCCGCTCAAGAAGATGGCTCAAACTGCACGAATTTGACAATTGATCATCAAAACCCGGCGTAAGGGCATGAAGAAGCGCCGTTTCAAGGCCATCGCCCGTAAGCAGAATGACCTTAGTCTGAGAATTTCGCTCTTTCGCCATCCTCATGACCGTGAAACCATCTATCTCGTACATATTCAGGTCAGTAATCACGAGGTCAAAGTTCTCTTTGCCCAACGCCTCAACAGCGGATTCACCACTTGAAACCGCCGTAACGCGATAGCCTTTGTATTCAAGGGTGTCCGCAACCACACGCAAGACATTCACATCGTCGTCTGCCACTAAAATCTTCTGACTCATTAGTTTTGGTTTCCTTATGATTTGTATGTTTCTTCCGCGTGTTGTTCACCTCATTCGACAATCTCATATTCTGTGACTTTTATCGTTTTCTGCCCTTCGCCGTCCTCCACCACAACACCGGTCGCTTTCAACTCCTGGTTGTCCAGTTTCAGAAGCTCTCTCCCCTTGCCTTCGGAAGAGATTTTGTACTCTTCACCATCGTTGGCATCGATGACCACTGCGATCGGATTGTCGTTTTCATCCCACTGGTCCTCATAGACTGTACCGGTTATGGTCACCGTTTCGCCCGCTAGTAAACCTGTTGCCATGATCGAAAAACCCAGCCATAAAGTGCATAAGCCAACAGCCATGACCCATAATCGCCTGTCCAACTTCATGTCGTTTCCCTCCTCTCCATTTGACTGTTCATCACAAGTTCTGCATCAGAAGTACGGCAAGGTCCATACCAACTATGTAACCTATTGATTTCAAATCGGTTTCTTTCTCTTCAAACCCGATGTTCGGAACCCTCGTTTCCGATTTTTGAACCGATACCCACAACTCACGGCTTTTGACACAGGGTCCTGGTTCTAAGTTATTGACTTTGAATGGGAATTAGTGGGAGTTTGAATTCGGAGGCTAAGTTTCCGGTTTTCACATTTCGGCAATTATGATTCCGGTTTTGGGGGGCGGGTAGGGGGTGATTTGAATTCTTCTTTTCGGAGCCCATATTTCCTCATGAGGTTATGTAATTGTCGTACACCAATTCCGGCGGCCTTTGCGCTCATGTCGATCCGTCCATTGTGGACCGCCAGAAGTTCTCTCAGATATCGCCTATCAATTTCTTCAATAGCATCGCTTCTTACCTTCGCTAACGTATGGAAACGATCGACCGATACCGGCGCCGCCCTGTATCCCGAGACGAAGAGTTCAGAGGGAAAACTTTCCGAGCGCAGTATCGACGACTCTTCTAAAATGTACGCACGCTCGATCAGGTTTTCGAGTTCACGGATATTTCCTGGCCACGAATACTCTTTGAACGCTCGGATCACCTGCGGCTGAATGTCACGTATCCCTTTTCCATGGAATTTATTCAGGTTGTCAAGAATTTGCTTCGAAATAATTGTGATGTCCTCAATCCGCTCTCTCAGTGGGGGGATCTCGATGGGAAATACGCTCAATCGATAATAGAGATCATTTCTGAAAAGCCCCTGAGTGGTCATACCCTTCAGATCCATATTCGTTGCCGCGATGATTCTGACATCGACCTCAATGGTCGCTTCCCCACCAACCCGATGAAAGTTCTTTTCCTGGATTATCTGCAACAGTTTGATCTGGGCAGATGGGGTGAGGGTTCCTATTTCATCGAGAAAGATCGTTCCTCCGTGAGCAATCTCAAACTTTCCCAATTTCCTCTTGATCGCCCCGGTGAAGGCACCTCTTTCGTGTCCAAACAATTCACTTTCCAAAAGCGTATCCGGGATTGCACCGCAATGGGTACTGATGAATTGCCGATCACGTCTATGGCTATGGCCGTGTATCAGTCGCGCCAAGACGCCCTTCCCGGTTCCCGTTTCACCAGTGAGGAGCACCGTGCTCTTCGTTGGTGCGACAGCTCGAACTTTGTCAAACACGCCTTTCATCACGATACTGTTGGTCTGAACAACCGCCAGAGAATCAGTCTGCCAAAAACTATCACGGAGAAAGTCCAACTCCGATTGCGCCCTAGCCGATTCATAAAGACTCTGGACGATGTATCTTACCTCCTCCTTGTCTATCGGATAGGTTAGATAATCGCTGGCGCCCGCCTTCACTGCTGCCACGGCTTCCCGGATCATCGACTGGGAGGACATAACAACGATTTCAGCAGTGGGAAAGGCCTGCCAAAAGGGCTGGAGGGCATCCTCATAGGTGAATTGCCCCCCCTTGGGCATGGATCCCTTTAGGATTTCCACGTCGAGGAAGGTGAATTCATAGCGTTTTTGTCGGAACATCTCCAGGCAGGTCTCTAGGTTGGCCGCTACCTCAACCCGAAATTCTCCTCTAAAACAATCCTGGATCGCAATACATGCTTCCTGGCTTCCTGAGGTTATAAGGATATCTCTCATGTGAGGACCCTAATATTTGATAAGGTGACAGGACGCCCCTTATCGTTTTATGACCAAGACCGGCTTTTTGCATCTTCGGATAACCTTCTCAGAAACAGAGCCCAAAAATATCTCTTCAAGATTGCTTTTTCCATGAGAACCGATCACAATAACCGAGATATCTTCAGCTTTTTCAGCATCCAATATTTCCCTGAGTGGTATTCCGATTTTGACCCTCGTTTCAACATCAAAGCCACTTTGCTTGGGTTCCTCTTCTATGGGTCTCATACTTTGCATGGCATCGTCTCGCATTCTCTCCTCTAACGCCGCGACACTCTTTAGCGAGTATCGATCAGCAGCTTCAACACCTCGTTCATCGATGACATGCAAAACGACGATCCTTCCAGCACCAACATTCTTCAATTGCTTGATGTAGTCCAAACCCTTTTTCGATACATCTGAAAAATCGGTTGGGTATAGGATCTTATCAAACATTCTCTGCTTTCTCTTCTACCTCATATTGACCCTTACGGTTCTATAGGGGATGTCCCTCTCTAAGGATGTGCTTTTTTGGCTGTCATATCGCCTAGAGAACGCCTTCTGCGAGTCTTTTATCAGGCTATAATCGCTCTCCCCTCTACCCTATCAATCACATCCTCGCAGATGTTTCCATACAGATCGATGATGCCTTCGCAGTTCCTCTAATGATCTTAATTTTGGACGCCTTGGCGCCCTCCAATCACAGACCCCCTTAATTTGATGACCTGCCCCAGGAAACAAGGTATGAAACTCATTACGATCACCAAAATCCAACCCGTTGCCCCGGGGTTTTCCAACTTGAGCACCAAAGCGAGACCCGGAATATAGACGACGAGAAGAAGCAAGGCGACGCACAAAACCAGGGCCCCCCAGACGAAGGGGTTACGGGTTATTTCATTGATGATCAGCCCTGAACGGCGATCTCGCATGTTAAAGACATGCCACAACTGTGTGAAGGCCAAGGTAAGAAATGAGACTGTGACGGCCTGCCGCTCTCCCATCTTCAGCCATATCAGGGCCAGTGTTAAGGCTCCGAGGACGGAAAGGGTCATGGTAAGCCCGTAACCGCCGATCGCGAGCCAATGGTGGCGTGTCAGGATAGGCTCCCGAGGGTCCCGAGGCCGGTCGTTCATGATGGTCGGACCTCCCTCACCAACGCCGAGGGCTAGGGCCGGGAAGACATCTGTCACCAGATTGAGAAAAAGAATCTGGAGGGGGAGTATCGGCAGCGGTGCATTCACCATAGACGCCAAGGAAACAGCCATAATCTCACTCACATTGCATGAAATCAAGAAGAGAACGAACTTCCTGATGTTGTTGAATATGACCCGGCCCTGTTCGATGGCAACTACGATTGTGGGGAATGCGTCGTCTTTGAGGATCATGTCGGCGGCCTCGCGGGCCACCTGAGTCCCGCGCTGTCCCATGGCAACGCCGATGTCGGCTTTCTTGAGGGCAGGCGCATCGTTGACACCGTCGCCGGTCATAGCGACAACCGAATTATTCCCCTGATGGAGGGCGATTAGGTCGAGTTTCTCCTTCGGACTCACGCGAGCGAAAATGGGAACCTGGAGCAACCGCTTTCGGTCTGCTTCCGACAGCCGATCAGGGTTCTCGATTTCTTCCCCTGGAACAACCGCGACCCCATCCGCCGTGTCGATCAGATCGACAGCCAGGCCCACATTTCGAGCCGTCTCGGCTTGATCGCCCGTCACCATAATGACCCTTATGCCTGCATCCCGGCACGACCTTATCGCTTGGCGGACGTCACTGCGCGGTGGATCGATCAAACCAACAAGGCCAAGGAAAATCAACTGGTCATAAGTTTCTGTATCGACAGTTGCCACCTCTGTCGTCGCCAGAGCCAATACACGAAGCCCCTTTTCAGCCATCTCTTCATTGAGTTTCAACCACCGCTTACGATCTCTGACTCCCATAGCCCTCTGACCCTCGACCGTCCGAATCTGAGAGGATACCTCGAGAACAACTTCAGGCGCGCCCTTGACTGCCATCTTGAACCGGTCTCCGTCCCTGTGAAAGGTGGCCATCATTTTAGTATCGGAATCAAATGCATCCTCACGTGCCTCTGGGAGCTTTCTGATGAGTTCACCCTGATGTATCCCCACCTTTTCACCGGCAACCAAGAGGGCAATTTCTAGAGGATCGCCGATACTTTTCGTCCCTTCAGGCTGGGAATCCCCTAAAGACGCGTTGTTACAGAGAACAGCTATTTCTAGCACTTCTCGCAGAAGCCTCTGGCCATCGACATCCAGGCTTTCTCCTGATCCGGTAACGCTGTTCCTGCCCAGAACCACATCCCCTTCAAACATCATCCCTCCGGACTCAAGAAGAATCTCGCTCACCGTCATTCGGTTTTCAGTTAGCGTGCCCGTCTTATCCGTGCAAATGACATTTGTCGCCCCCAGCGTTTCAACTGCGGAGAGACGATTGATTAAGGCATTCCGGCGAGCCATTCGCCACATCCCCCTTGCAAGAGCGATCGTCGCTACGATGGGTAACCCTTCGGGCACGGCAGCCACAGCAAGGGCAATTGCTGTCTCAATCATCAGGAACATTTCTTTTCCAGCGAGGATCCCCGCGGCAGCGACAAGAACCACAATCGCCAGGGTAACCCATATCAGCCTGCGACTCATTTGGTCGAGCCGTCTTTCAAGGGGTGTTTCTTCGTCCTTCGTCTCCTCGACAAGGGAAGAGATCTGCCCTAACTCCGTACCCATCCCGGTCGCCACAACAAGGCCTTCCCCTGAGCCTCGGGTCACGGCAGTTCCCTTGAACACCATATTCGCCCGTTCGGCCAGGGACGTGTCCGCTGCAAGGGCTCGCGTATCCTTGTTGACCGGAAAGGATTCTCCTGTCAGCGCTGACTCGTCAACCTGGAGTTTCGACGCCTCCGTAAGGCGAAGGTCCGCGGCGATGACATCACCCCCCTCCAGTAGAACAATATCTCCAGGTACGAGATCTTCCGAGAGAATTTCTTGGGTTCTCCCTTCTCGACGAACCCTTGCAGTCACTCGACCCATTCGGTACAGGGCCTCCATCGAACGAACGGCTCTCAACTCCGTAAAGAAACCAATGGCTGCATTGATAAAGATGACAACCATAATCGCTATGCCCTCTATCCAGTCACCTAAGACAAATGAGAGAGTGGCTGCGGCCGTGAGAAGAACGGTCATGAGGCTCTTGAACTGCTCAGCCAGAATCAGCCAGGCGCTTCTGGCCTTGGCTTCACGAAGGCGGTTTGGTCCGTATCGTCTCCGCCTTCTCCTCACTTCCACGGTGCTGAGGCCCGTTTGTCGAGAGACATGGAGATTATCCAGAACCTCTTGCCATGAATGCGCCCAAGGGAAAACGAGACCTCCTGCCAATTCCGCCTTTCCCATCCCTTCACCTCGGCCCTGTCATGCTCCTTCTGTGGCGTGACCCTTGGATTCCAAGGGGAACACCTTTAACGTTTTATTCGTCTTCGTCCCCGGTACTTGCTGTTAGCGCCTAGAGAATTTACTCCTGTGCAATCAGATTCATACCCTGTCTACCAAAGCAATCTAAACATTCGATTCATATTAGAAAGGCCATAAGTAGGGTATCAACGCAGTCGCTGTTATCCAAAACAGAAAGTTGAGAGGGACACCAACACGCGTATAGTCAAAGAAACGATAGCCACCGGGTGCATATATCATTGTATTTGTCTGATAACCAATCGGTGTCGCAAAGCTTGTCGAGGCTGCAAAGGTTATTGCCACGAGGAATGGCCGCGGACTCACACCCAGTGCTGTTGCCGACGATAGGGCCAATGGCGCTAGAATTATGGCAGCAGCGTTATTCGACATCGTCTCGGTAAGTATCGCAGTGACAATATATAGCCCTGCTAAGACGGCAAATGGACCGGCACCAATCAAAGGTTTCATTACCGTATTGACCAACCATGTGGCTGTACCACTCTGCTGCAAGGCGAGTCCAAGAGGAAGCGTTCCACCCAATAGAAAGATGACCCGCCAATCTATTGCCTGGTAAGCCTCCTCAAGGGTCAGGCAGCGAGCGACCACCATACCCACGGCACCAATGAGTGCTGCAACAAGAATTGGGACAACGTTGAATGCTGCCAGCGCAACCACCAACGCAACAAGAACCAAGGCAACCACGGCACGGTCTCTTCGAAAATGAAGGTCGGTCAATTCATTTGTTACAACCAAATCGCTTGATTTCATGAGTCGATGGACATCCTCTTTATCCGACTGCAGCAAGAGGGAATCCCCGCCCTCAAGATGGACATCTATCAGGCGGTCTCTCAGTGTCTTTCCTCGCCGCTGTATGGCGAGCACCACACTTCGATACCCCCTCAAAAAACCCGAACCTCGCATGGTATGTCCAATCAATCGGGACCGTGGCGGAACGAGGGTCTCTACGAGTTTGATTTTGTCTGAACTCAGTTTTCGATCGTCCACGACAAGATCCGCTTGACTCTCAAGTCCGTAGGCATCCTTGATTTGCATGAGTTTATCCGCATTGCCGTGGAGCAAGAGAACGTCGGATTCTCTGATTTTGGTTGTCGAAGCCCGCCACGTTGCCTTCTCTCCTCGTATGATCTTAATGATGTTGGTATTCTCTACGTCTTTTCCCCTGCTCTCCTCCCATGTTTTACCAATCAGTGGTGATTGCTTCTTTACCTTCAGCTCAACCACGTAGTCAGCGAGCAGGTATTTGTCAGTTTGCTGATAGGTCCCCTCACGTCTCGGCAAAAGCCATCCAACAATTGTTGTCAGATAAAGAATTCCCAGTGCAGACATGACAAGACCGAGCGGTGCGAATTCGAATAGGTTGAAGCCGGGCAGCCCGCTCGATATGGCGATTCCATTGATCAGAATATTGGTGGATGTGCCAATCAAAGTACATACCCCACCAAACTGACTCGCAAAGGAGAGGGGAATCAGTACATACGATACAGGAACCCGCCTAGCCCGTGACAATGCAATGGCAACCGGAATAAAAACTGCCACGGTAGCGGTGTTAACGACAAACGCGGATAGTGCAGCAATCGTCAAGCACAAAACCAAAATCAATTGGGTTTTGGTCTTTCCAGCAAATCTATCGATATGACGGGCCAGCCAATCTACAAAGCCAGTGCGCACTAATCCTGCACTCAAAACAAACATGGCGCCCACAGTGGCGGTAGCAGGATTGGCGAACCCGTACAGTGCTTGGTTTGGTTCGACTAATCCCAAAACAAGGAGAGCTAACAAGGCACACAATGCGGCCAGGTCAACGCGAAGCTTCTCGGTCACAAAAAGTAGAATCGTCCCAACAAGGACCGCAAGAACGAGAACATTTTCGAGACCAGGCATACGGAATCCTCAGGGTTGCAATCTCTCATTCTAAATGGATGAATCAAAAAATCAACAAAAAGTTCATGGGTCTAATCCTTCCTTGACAATCCACCCACATCTGCCTTAATGGAGTTGAAATTGGAGTGGGGCACTCGCGAGGTCCCAAGAATAACGGACACTTCCGAGATTCGGATTCAGGGAAGGAGGATCTAGAGGATTGACAAAAAGGATCCTTGTCGCCACAGATGGCTCGGACCATGCAAGCAAGCCATTGAGATTGCCTCTGAAATTGCTCTAAAGTACAAAGCTACACTTTATTTCGTCCCTGTGGTTTCTCCACTCTGCACCATGGGCGGTCCAGACATTCGCAAACAACTCGAACACGAATAGCAAAAGTCCGCCAAAGAAATCCTTAGGAAGGCAGAAAAAGAGGTCAAGAACAAAGGGGTCGAGAGTTCTGAGTCGACCACGTTTCACGGAAATCCAGCAATTGCAGAGGCTGAATTAGGAAACTTCCAACTTGGAGCAGAAATATCTCCAGATCTGATCAGGGATTTGTTCCTTGCTGATCCGCTGAAGCTCTTTGGAGATGGAGAGAATCTCAGGAATATCCGCAGCGGACTCACCTTGGTGCCGAAGTTCTTCAATTTTATCCCTGAAATCTTTTTGGATGCTATCAAGAATCTCAATAGAGTTCTCTTCCCAGACGGAAAGGTACCGCATCAGCGAGTTTGCTGCCAAACCTGCGGCGACTCCCTGGAGAATAGTCAATTGCCACAAATAAGTATCTCTCTGTGGATAGGAATAGACCCATTTGGAAACATTCCCAAGAATCAGCTCAGCGACCTGTTCAGCTGGCAATTTTAGGAATTCATCCTGGGCAGATCGCCTTCTTTCCTCCCGGACCTTCTCGTTGCGAGAATGTTCTGCGGGGTCCTCCATGGACGGAGGCATCGGGAACGGAACGCTGAAACGAACAATATAGTCATCGAGTTGATGCCAGGCTCCCTCTGCTGCCTTCTTGCGCAGAAACTCCAGAAGATCACATTCGAGAAGTTCGTGAACGGATTCTTCGAGAGAACATGCCTCCTCGTGGCTGGCTTCCATTTTCATCAGGTCATGGAGAGACCAAAGATCGTCCGGATTCAGCCCGGTTCCAAATTCATGATGGTATCGAACGATTTCTTCAAAGAGCGCTTCCTGTGAGGCATTCCGCTCTTCGATGAAGCGCTGGTGTTTCATCTCCTCCTTCGATATTTTCTCAGATCCCAAAGGGTGTCGAGGTCTTACCATCTAGAGTTTCTTGCGGACAACCTCTAAACTTGATACCAGCTCCGTATCGATAGGTTGAAACTCCTGTGCCCGAGTTGTGTCTGGGGCGAGCAACTTTCCGATGTGATGCCCAAAAAAAGACATCCCCCGACCTTTCTGTTCGCGGTGTTCCTTGCCAGCCTCGCCGCCCCTCTTCTCGGGCTCACCGGGAGACTCTTTCTTCTCAGAGGATGAGATAATGTAGATATGCAGATGATTATTGACTAACCTGATTTTCCGAATGAACGCATGGCGGTTTTCTTTTGGCTCCACTTCCCTTCACCCCTCCCATTTCTGGAAATCGCGCCTTCCCCTCAATCAAAGGAGACGCAAATCAGCTTTCCTTGAAACCTTCTGCATTGAGTGTAATAGCATTATTTCCGTTCTTTGTCTCGCCTTCCATCATTCCGGTTTACTGCGCCTTTCACGACCGCATATGGAAATGTCACCATCTGGCGGATTCCACTGGCGGTAGAGAGATTTCTTATGTCACTTCTTACCTCTGAAATGAGTTCGGTGACGAGTATTTTCTCTTCCACTTCTCCAACCTCTTTTACCCTCGTCAACCGGTGAATGGAATACAGACCAAACAAGAAGGCAAAGAAAAAGAAGAAATCCCAATGTTGAAAGTTTAATGTTTGAAATGTCAGTTCCTTCCCCGGACTTATCCATTTTAGCATCAACGAAAGCTCACGGTTTGCAAAGAAATCAGCAAACCTACCCCCCAAAACGGGGGCGATGCCGGCCGCGAATGAATTGACAAGGCTGTTTGTGGCCAAGTAAACGGTCGCCTGGCCCTTGGGTGCCAACTTGAGTCCAATATTTCCTGAAGCCAGAGTCACTCCGGCGGTGGAAATGCCCATCAATACATGAATGGCTATCAAGAGCGGTATCGTCAACACATGCTTCTCTGGCATGGTCGTAAAGGCAAAAGCGAGCACACACGCGATGAAGAGGGGCCCACTGACACCCAGCACCGACTTGTTACTGTAACGATCTGAAAATCTCCCCCAGGTACGCAAGAACCAGAAGTTCATTATCTGACTCACGATGGTGAGACTAATAATCAACGACATGTTCAGCTCCAGTTTTTTGAGCATGTAGACGGTAAAGAAGGGGGCTGCCAAATTGACCGCAAAATTCCAGGATCCTAGGAACATCATGAGTTCCTTGAAATTTGCATCCTTGAACGGCTGATTCAAGACCCCGAAAAAACTGACTCCTCTTTCTGGGAGTGCCATTGGAGGCTCCGGGATGGTCGCCATAAAACAGACGCCGAGCATTCCGACCAGAAACCCTGTCGAGAACAGGATTGAATAGCCATATAATTCGTTACTTGGAAATAGCTTTTTCCAGTAGTCGATATAAAACCCAGCAGTAAGGCTGAGAACAATGCCTAGTCCCGTCATCAAACGCATTCGTTTCGAAAAAAAAGATCCCAGTTGGTCCTGTGGCACAAGATCGCGCATCCAGGAGTTCCAGCTGCAGTTGGTCACCGCGGAGAGTGCGGAATGGAGTAACACCGCGACGAGAAGGAAGATCAGGCCGGGCCCGGGACTCAGAAAGAAAGGGATCAAGGCGATAAAGAGCCAGAAGATTCTGTCCATTCCGGACGCAATCACGGCGATCCTTCGTCTATTCCTTATCTTTTCGACCAGATAGATCGAGGGAATTTGAAGGAGCTGGGCCAAAGCGGGGATAGCGGCCAGGAGACCAACCACGAAGTTAGAGGCTCCAAGCTTCAGTGCGAAGACGACAAGGAAGGCCCCCCCTGTAAACGTGCTCATGGCTCTCGTGGCCAGGCCAGATTTTATGACTGCGTTAAGACCAGCGTGGACCTCTTCTGTCGTGAGAATCTCTCTGGACATTCTCGGATCCCCCATGTGCCAGCCTCCCCCTTCAAACTCTCAAATACGCTGAATCGCTCACCAGGTGATTCAATGAGTAAAGCGCAGACCCGAAACCTTGTCAATCCGTTTTGCCCCGGAGGGGTCATAAAACGGTGTCGGGTATCATTGACTTAAAGTATCTTTTCGACTTTAATTTTATACCGAATCGGGGGGCCTCACTTGATTACAGGCGGTCACACGAAGTTGAAAAGTGGGGCATGTCCCTCTGCCGTTATTTGTGACATCACGTCTTTTGCCGACCAAAAGGTAGGTTTGTCACGGCTCGCCCCCCGCACTATTGTGACCACAGGATCTCATCCCCGATTGAATCATTAACGTCTCTGATCAATCTTCGTATCAAGTGGAGGATCTATAAATGAAAGTTTCATGGCGTATCGGGCGGATTTTTGGCATCGACATTTGCATTGACGCGAGCTGGCTGGTCATCTTTGGCCTTTTCACGTGGATCATGGCAGCTCACTACTTTCCCGGCGGATACCCTCAGTGGCCCAAATGGCAGTACTGGATTGTCGGAGCATTGACATCGATTTTCTTCTTTGCTTCGGTTCTCGGCCATGAACTGGCCCACTCCCTTGTGGCCATCAGACAGGGAGAAAAGGTTCGCCGCNNTGCCGTTGTGTGTTACCTCCTGGTTTTCATTCTCCACCCGCTGAGTGAACCTCTTGCCGCTATTGTCCGATACCTGTCGTTCATCAATGTGCTTCTCGGGGTCTTTAACCTCCTTCCGGGATTTCCGATGGATGGAGGCCGCGTTCTCAGAGCCCTGATCTGGAAGTTTACTGGTAATCTGAAAAAGGCAACCGCTATTGCATCGACCGTTGGCCAAGGGTTTGCCTTTGTCTTTATCTTTATTGGATTTTCAATGATGTTCAGAGGTCTTCTTATTAATGGAATCTGGATCATGATGATTGGTTGGTTTCTCCTAAGAGCCGCAGGCCAGGGCTACCACCAGGTTGTTATGCGAGATATGTTGAGGGATGTACGGGCAGAAGACTTGATGGAAAGAGAGATTCAGACCGTTCCCGGTGATCTTTCGATCCAAGAACTTGTCGAAGAATTCATTTTGAAACACCGGGATCGATCCTTCATTGTGATGGACAAAAACGAAATCAAGGGGATCATCTGCCTTGAAGATGTCAAGAAAATCCCCAAGGATGGATGGGCATCAGCCAAAGTCAACGAGGTCATGACCCCAAGACAGGATTTGGCGATGGTCGCTCCTGATGACGATGTGAATAAGGTACTGGCAGAGCTTGGAGCCAGGAACATCCATCAGGTCCCAGTTGTCAGAAACGGGAAAATTCAGGGCCTCGTCCGCCGAAGCGATATCCTACAATTTCTTCAACTTCGCGCTGATCTAGGAATCTGAAAGAGAGGTCGTTGCGCGCTCCCTGAGCCTCAGAGACGGAAACTTCAGCAATAAGGGAATTCGGAAAGGTCGAACAGGCTGACAATCGCTGCGATCTGCCCCTTAAAACCGCCATCTTATTTCGCGTGTCCAGATTAAGGATGTCATTCTCCTCTGGCAAATCCCACCCAGGATCATCTGAATTGTCCCAGCAACAAGGCCGCTTACTGCCAACTAATGGTTTCCCACCTTAATCAGATTCACACAAGCGTTTTGACCCTGAAATCCTTAATAGGAGTTGTCTCAGAAATACCATGTTCCCCAGCAGGGGGGATTTGATCAATACCGCTGCGAGGATGACCTTGGACACAGCGTCATTTACAATTCTGCTCTCCAGCCCAGGCCAAGATCCCTGGTATCACAGGAATCTGATTTGACAAAACGCTTGAGTTTGCTACGATAAAGAGGCATTTTTCCCCAGATGTGAAACCTGGCACGGTGACTCAGAAGCGGAGGCAAAAGCGAGAATATCTCCCCTTCTCGTCAGGAATACAGATCTCGACACATGTTTCTCAACGAAAGGAGAATCGGGATGGATGTGCTCAAAAGAAAAAGGGTTAAGAGATTCAAGCTCCACAAAAAGGTCGGTATCCCACCGGGAACAGTCGTCCATGTTGGAGAGAGAAAGGTCGAAAAAACAAGGATTACAGTCATTGATTACACCGATAAGGATCTCCAAGAAAAAGAACTCGAGAAAATTGAAGACGCTTTTGTCTTTAAGGATAAACCAACGACGACATGGATCAATGTTGACGGACTCCACCAGGTCGACATCATAGAAAAAATCGGGGCTCATTTTGGCATTCATCCTCTTATTCTGGAAGATATCGTGCATACAGGACAACGCCCGAAAATCGAGGATTTTGAAGAATACATTTTTATCGTTCTGAGAATGATTTCTCATGGTGACATAAAAGGGGAGATTGTTGGCGAACAGATCAGTCTCATCCTCGGACGCAACTACGTCATCTCCTTTCAAGAGAGAGGGGGGGATGTCTTCAACCCGATCAGAGAGCGAATCAGGAATGCCAAAGGCCGGGTCAGGAAAGCCGGGGCTGATTACCTTGCATACGCATTAGTCGATGCAATTGTTGACAATTACTTTGTGATTCTGGAAAACGTGGGAGAACAAATCGAGTCTTTTGAGGAAGAGTTGGTCNNAGGGGAATCGCATCTGATTAAGAAGCCCACAGGGATATATCTCAGAGACGTTTACGATCACACCATTCAAGTCATCGAAACGATAGAAACCTTTCGAGACATGGTTTCCGGAATGCTCGATATCTATCTTTCAAGCGTCAGCAACAGGATGAACGAAGTGATGAAAGTGCTAACGATCATTGCGACCATATTCATCCCTCTCACCTTCGTCGCCGGAATCTACGGAATGAATTTCAAATTCATGCCTGAGCTGGAATGGCCTCTGGGCTATCCTCTTGCCCTGGGTGTTATGCTTCTCGTTGTGGCGGTCATGGTATTCTATTTCAAACGCAAGAGGTGGTTATGAGAGACCTCACCTATGCCGGGTTTTATGGCATAAACGAAGCCATGGAGGTGATTCTTCGGGAAAAGACATTTCGCGGGAGATCGAGAAGTGGGTAGAATCACTTAGACCGTAGCACTCTCCTGGCCTGAATCTTTAATGAAAACACAGGAAGACTTGCTCAGATCGGTGACCTCTCGGATCTGGGTAAAAGGGACGTTACCCGCTGCGAGTCCGAAAATGTTGATATCAGCACGCGGAGCCTTCTTCAGGCACTCTTTAAAAGGGCCAATCAGCACATGGAAGTCAGTCATCGAGGGCAAGCGAGCCCGATCACTGATCCGATCCAGAAAACTCTGCAATCGCCTCTTCTCCTTTTTATCTGACGTCGTCGTTATCAGATTGATCGTTCCTCCCCAATTCAGTTGAAGCTGCAAGGCAACCAACACCGCCAAATGCCAGTTCGGGCTTTTGTCGCGGAACCAGAGATTCAGATCCTTTTGCATCCCAAAAGCCATCCGGGGATGTTGACAGAGAACCAGAACGCCCAGTTCATACCTTGAGGCCTGACTGATGAGCTGATTGATCATGTCGTCTTTCTCCGTGTCCCGTCCGACGGTCAAAAA